>Ga0181573_10000181_pt1 | contig 64709 bp, 34 predicted proteins | sample 101ome_25_FD_148643 | JGI IMG/M metagenome (GOLD analysis project Ga0181573, IMG submission 148643) | Coastal salt marsh microbial communities from the Groves Creek Marsh, Skidaway Island, Georgia - 101409BT metaG (spades assembly) | ecosystem: Environmental > Aquatic > Marine > Intertidal zone...
CCGCGGTCGGCGCACGGAGCGACGCCGCGTCGACGAGTGGCGCCGACGACGAGATCTGCGCGGTACAGTGCGCGCGCGAGAACGGGTGCCCGTGGGACTAGGTTAGCATATACAACGTGATCGGTCGTCGTACGTTGTATATACAACGTTGTATGGGATCTGTAGTCCCGTTGGTTAACCTAGGTAAAAGGATGAGGATACGCGTACATCAGCCGCGAAGGGTGGTCACGTGGAGTGTTTGAAGTACTTGCACGAGAACGGGTGCGATTGGAACGAAGGAGTGCGTGCGATGGTGGCTGAGGATGACGATTCAGAGTGTGAATACTCGCACGAGCACGATTCACGCACACGAAAGACGGCATCACGAACGGTCAGTCACGACGGGTACCACGGGTACCGCGGGTACTCGGGTGCGTCGTCGCGGCGACGTCGTCGGCGCTGTTGATGGTGCGTGATGTACATATGTCTCATGAAGCGCTCGGAAGTTTCGAGGCCGTACCATCTTCGCGATGCGTGCGGTGTTTGTGTCCCGTCTCACTTCACCTGTTTGTGCGTTCAAGGCGCGCGAGTCCACGTTTAATCGCAGAGACCAGAGCGCCGTGTCGTTTACCGCGATACCGCAACTCGCAACTCGCGACAGCTCGTGTTCGCGCGGAAAACGTTCATTCACGTGCCCAAACCCTAATTTATAAACCCTAGTATTAAAATGTATTTGTATATATGTAGATAGACTTAAATAGATGTACAATACGACGTGTGCGAGCTTTATAAAGAACCGTCAACGTGCGATCGCGCCGCGGTCGAGACGCGTGACGTCACACGTCGACGCGACTCTCACCGAATCATCATGCGCGCGACGACGACGACGATGACGACGCCGGCGATGAGCTCGCGACGCGTCGCGAGATGTTCGTCCGTGACGTCTCCCGCGTCCTCGTCGTCCGCGTCGACGATCGCGCGCGCGATGAAGACGCCGACGACGGTGGAGTATCAAAGAGCACAAGCGAAAGCCATGGTGACGTACTTTAAAGAGCGCGCGTACGAACGCGACGTCGAGCGCGCGAAAGTGTTCGGGTGGACGCCCGCGAACGAGATCAACAACGGACGGTGGACCATGTTCGGCTTGCTCGTGGGGATGATGACGGAATTGGCGACTGGGGTGGATTTTCCGGATCAAATCAAGTTGATGATCTCCGTCTTGGGCATCGCCGACGTGTACGAGTAGACGCGACGAAGAGGTGTAGACGCGCGTGTAATGACGACGCAGATGCGTGTGCGACTGCTTTATTTTGTTTTTTTTGTGTGTTTTTGTGTGTGTGCGTGCGCTCGCGTCGATCGTTTCTTTCGTGTGTGTTTTGTTTGCTCGGTTCGCGACGCCGAGGGTCGGCGCGCGCGGGTCGAGACGACGAGGGTCGGGCGAGGCGGTGGTCAGAGAGCGCGACGCGTGTGTCCGTGTGTCGTCGACGCGAATCGTGAGGTATCGAACGATGCGCGCGGTCGTCGTCGTCGCGGTCGTCGTCGTCGCGAGCGCGGTGGTTTCGGGTCGCGGCGCGGCGGCGGCGGCGTGCGTGGAACCCAAGACGTTCGGCGGCGGCGGCGACGACGGCGAGACGTTTCGCGCGCGAGCGGTCGCGCTCGGGATCGATCTGTGCGTGGACTCGACCGATCGCGCGCGTGGGGCGAATGTGGGCGTGGACACGTCGTGTGACGACGCCATTTTGAGCGTCGCGTGCGACGTCGGGCTCGGCGGCGAATCCTTCGCGTGCGCGGGTACGGAACGCGTCGACCGACGACGGTTTCGCGCGTGCGTCGCGCCCTTGTGCGCGACGAGCGTGTGCCGCGGCGACGATGACGACGATACCATCGGCGACGTGCGTGCCTCGAGTGTGGCGCGCGCGGTGTGTCGCGAGGCGTGCGGCGCGTCGTCGAGGGACCTCGCGAGGTTCGGCGCGAGTTGGCAGACGAGCGCGTTCAATCCACTCAACGTGAACGCCGCGCTCGGCTCTTTCGCGTCGTCGTACCCCACCGCGACGTCGTTGGTGCAGAGTTTTCTTCGCGTGCAGGCGACGCTGTGGTTGTTGCGCTCGATTTACGACGCCGTCGTGCAAAGCGCGGCGACGTCGTCGTTCGGGTTCGCGACGCCGACGCCGACGCCGACGCCGACGCCACCGTCCACCATTTACTTCCCGACGCCGTCGTCGCCCGCACCGCCGTCGACGTCGACGTCGCCCTCGCCCTCGCCGTCCGCGCCATCGACGTGCGGCGTCGTCGTCGATTCGTGCGACGCCTCGTGCGGTTTGTGCATTTATCCCGACGCCGCGAGCGATACGCCGACGTGCTGTTGCGACGCCACGTGCGTCGAGTACGGCGATTGTTGTTCGGACAAGATCGCGTGCTGTCCATCGCTGAGCGAATCAAAGGCGAACGCGCGCGCGCGGTCTCGTTCTCTCGCGCGTCCTCGTCCTCGAACGGCGGGGTGACGCGAAGACAATCATTCGTCAATACTGTACACGGTACGCGCTACTCCTACTCTTCTACTCTTTCACTCTTTTACTCTCACGCGCGCGCGATAAATTCCACCGACGGTGCGCACCCCTCGACGTCGGTCACGCGCGCGCGACGTTCGTCGACGCCCACGACGCGACGCAACGCCGAAGAATTTCTCGCGTCGAAGACGTCGAGCGCGCGCGTCCCGGATTCGAAACGCACCTCGGCGAGCGCTCTGCACGCGCGCGCGACGAACGCGCGACAGTCCGCGCCGGAGATGCGCACGACTTGAAGCGCCGAACACCCGCTGAGCGCGCAGTGTTCGAGACGAGGCGAGACGACGCGCGCGCGTTCGACGGCGAAACATCCCTCGGCGCTCAGTCGCGTCAGCGTCGCCGCGCACGCGTCGAGGAGACGTTCGAAACCGCTCGTCGTCAATTGTTTGCACCCGTCGAGCGTCAACGCGCGCACGGCGGAGAGTGTCGTTCGCACGGTGTGCGCCTCCGTCGTCACGTCGCGCAGGGAGGCGCACTTATTGAGCGCCAATGTTTCGCACGCGGGCGCGTACGCCACAAACGTCTCGAGCGCGCGACATCCCGCCGCGTTGAGCGTCTCCACGGATTCCGATTGCACCAGAAACTCTCGAAGCGCGACGCACTCCGCGCAATTCACGCGTTTGAGCGCGCGCGATCCCGCCGCGCGACGAATCGAGAGCGTCGTCATCGATTTGCAATTCACCGCTTTGAGCGTCTCCAATCGCGGCGCGTCGACGGCGGCGAGGACGAGTCGACGCACGCCCCAACATCCCGTCACGTCGAGCGCTCGAAGACCTCTCGCGAGATCGAGCGCAGTTTTCACGTCCTCCTCGGTCAACGACGCGCACCCGGCGAGCGTGAGCTCGCGAAGCGTCGATCCACACGACGCCAACGCGCGGGACGCGCCGCGTCCCGTGAGCGCCCGCGCGCGACGCCACGCCACCGCCGACAACGACGGAAACGCCTCGACGCACAGTTCCGTCAATTCCACCACGGCGTGTTCGCTCAACCACTCGCCGCACCCGTCGAAATCGATCGAACGCACCGTGTGCGATGGATTATTCGCCGACACGGCGACGAGCGCGCTCGCGAGTCGTCTCGCGGCGACGTCTTCGTCTTCGTCGGCGCTCGGCGCGAGCGTCTCGCCCAATTTTCTAAAACTCACCTCCTCCACGTACGGGTACGCGCGCGTCATCGCCCCGACGCGAGACGAGAGAGCACGATGCTGATTCGCCCCGTCGCGTCCGCGTCCCGTCGTCGATGTCGATGTCGCAGGTCGAGGAAACACCAACCGTCTCGCGTCGGCGCGCCACGTCGTCACGAGCGCTCGAAACTCTCGACACGTGCACGCGAGCGCCCCGGCGTCCCTCGCGCTCAGCGATCGAAAGATGACGTCGCGCACATCGTCCGGAATCGTCCCTCCGAACACCTGCGGATGCGCCGGCGCGACGACGCGCGGGGACGGCGCGGGCGCCATGGCGTGGAGATGTTCGAGCGCGCGCTCGACGCGGTCGCACGACGCCGCGACGTCGCGCACGAGCTCGGCGTCGAGACGACGATCGAAGGCATCGATGAGGGCGCGCACGTCGTCCTCGGAGACGCCTCGCGAGGACGGTTCGGGCGGCGACGAGGCGCGGAGGGTGAAGGGACGCTCTCGCATACCGCAGGCGAAGAGTGACGCGTTTCATACGACGTACTTTAAATCGTTGACGTCCCTCTCGACGACGTCCCGATCGTCGAGAGATGGTTTCGACGAGAAATGATGGGCGGGAACGACGCGCGCGACGGTCGAGCGACGACGGGCGGCGTCTCGATGACGACCGCAGACGCAGACGCAGACGCCGGCGAGCGTCAGCGCGCATCCGAGCGCGGCGGCGACGATTCGTCTGTCCGACGACCGAGACTCGGTGGATTCGGCGCCGAGCGCGGATTCGGTGACGAACGCATCGTCGTCTCGCGTCGTCGTGGACGTGACGACCCAACGCGAGTTGGATTCGGTGAATGGACCGTCGGCGTCGCCGGAGAAGAGCGCGTTGGCCTCGGCGACGCCGGTCGAGCTCGTCGCCATGGCGTGGCGCAACGCGTCGCGCGTACGACCGAGCGTCGACGACACTCGGTCGTACAGTTTGAGCGCGGCCTCGCGTCTTTCGGTTTCAGTCGACGCGTCGGCAAACGCGGATGCGAATCGTCGCGCGTCGTCGACGGCGCGTTCGACGTTTGATCGAAGGCGTTCGCCGGATTCCGAGTCTTCGTCAATCGTGGACACCATCGTCGCCGCGGTGACGTTCAACACGCTCTCGAATATATTTTGAAACGTCTCGCGCCGAACGCGCTCGAAATCACCGTCCATGAGCGGCGGCGGGAACTCGGGCTCGAGCTGGGCGCCGTCGGTTCCTTGGAGAAACGAACCGTACTCGACTCCGTTCACGGCGGCTTCTATGAACGACGCCGTGAGGTCTCCGGCCTCGCCGTGCGCCAACGCGCGCGCGGCCTGTATGAATCCAGCGAAATCCGGTTCATGCACCGTGAAATTGGTCGGGAGGTTTGGAAAACTCTGCTGCTCCGCGTCGCTCGAGACGCCGGCGAAGAAGCTCGAGAAGTCAAACAGTCCAAAGATGGGCGCCTCGTCGTGATCTGCTAGCGCGCTCGGCGCGCGCGCGACTATGAAAATGAGAAACAAACAAATAGTGCGATGCGCCGTGCGAAAGACGCGCATGGTGACGACCCGTCGAGAGAGACAGTTCGCGCGAGGCAAACTCTGGCGCGTCCGGCGCCGACGAACAAAAAAATCGAAAGAATCGTTCGCAATGTGCGATCATCGACGGAGCTTGCGACGAATGCTTTGCTTCTCATCGTACGTCAATTTCGTTCCCTCGTCGTCGCGCACTTTTCTTTGCAAAGTCTCAATCGGCCATTCGTCGCGTCCCGCCGCCAACGCGTCGCACGTCGCCAGACGAATCGACTGCTTCTTCGGCCCGCACGGTCTGATGGACGTCAGACCCTCGTACGCCGCGTCCAGAGTCTCGAACTCGTCCAAACACCAATACATGTACGCGATCGCGAGTCCCGGCGATCGACCCATGCCCGCCGTGCAGTGCAGATACACCGTCTCGCCTCGTCTGCACGCCTCGTCCAACGCCGCCGCCGCCTCGGGCAATCCCTCTCGCAACGAATCCGCCGAGAAATCCACGAAAGGAAATCGCACCAATCGCATGCCCCGCGTCGCTATTCGCGCCTTGACGGCGGCGAAATCAACCTTCCAATACTCCATATCCTTGTCTTGTTGCGTGTTGAAGACGCACGTCACGCCCTCGACGTCTCGTAATCGATCGACGTCCGCGGGCGTCGTCGGTTGCGTGCCGACGATGAGATTCGGTCGAATTCGGTGATAGTCTGCGTCGAGCGTCGCGAGCGTCAGTCATCGCGTTCGTCGTTCGTCGTTCGCGGTCTCTCTTCCTTTGCGCCGTCGCCGTCGGGACAAGATGACGGGGACACCGACGTTCGCGCTCGAAAACACCGCCATCGCGCGATTCGAACGCGTCGCGACACGCACATAACCCGAGCTCGTGCTTGTACTCGTACGGCGTCTCGCTGTACGCCTTCATGGCGGCGTTATACGCGTCGTCCGCGTCAGCCACCGTGGCGGTCGGTCGCGCCGACGCGGCGAACCGACGCGCGCACCGACGCCTCGCGCGACCGACGAGCGCGCGCGGCACCGTCGCCGCCGTCATCGTCATCGTGGACGTCATGCCGTCGCTTTCGCGGGTCGGTGTGAGGACGACCCACGCGTCGTGCGCGCTCATCAGCGACGTCGTCGTCGCGCTTTTTCGTCGCGCCGGTCTCTGTCTCTCGAGTCGCGCGGAACGACGACGATGGAGGAAGAAGAAGAATGAATATCACTAAAATTTGAACTTTTTCGCGTCGCTTCCCTTTTTGTCCTTCGCCTTGCGCTTTTGCGCGCGCGCGTGATCGGCCACCATGTCGGAAAAGTCTTCGCCCGCGGCGGCGGCGCGCTCCTCGGCGACGGTGCCCTCGTACGCGGCGCGAATCGCCGCCTCGTCCTGTAAACCGTCGTCTCCGAGCGCGTCGGCATCGAGCGTGACTTCGACGCCCGCGCGCGTCTTGCGCTTCGGGCGTTCGTCGCCGTCGGCCGGGATGACGTACGTGTGCGACGAGCCGACGAGTTGGTCGGCGCCGACGGAGCTCTCCTTGGATGGCAACACCGTGTACAGAGACTTTGGCCCGTCGGATTTCTTTCGTAGGTCCAAGACGTCGGGCGTCTCCGCGTCCGGTGGAAGCGTGGATTCGATGCCGTCGGCGTATTCCTCGGCGTTATCCTCGGCGTCTTCTTCGACGGTCGCCGCGTCGACGTCCTCGGCGGCGGCTTCGTCCTCGCTCTCGTCTTCGTCTTCGTACTCTTCGTCAATCTCACCGAAGAGCTTCGTCTTATCCACCGCGACGTCGTACGGGGTCGACTCTTTCGTCTTTGCTTTGGAGTTTCCGAAGACGTCGCCGTAGATCGGGACGCCGAGCTCGTCCACGGGTGGTTTTCCCCATCCGCCCGGGTGGTAGCCGAATTGCGCGCCGGCGGGAATCGGCGCCGAGAGACCCGGCACGCGCAGGTGTGGATAACTCGGCGGTGGACCGTACCGCTGCATGTTGATCAACCACGGCGGTGGACCGCCGTCCGTCATACCGAGCGCGGATTTGAGCTCTTCGCTCAATTTTCCGGGCTTTCGACCGACGGCGACTTCGTACTCTTTACCCTCGTAGTACAAATCCCCGACTTTGGACATGCGCGGTTTGGATTGGTACACGAAAAAGGCGTCGTGTAACACTTGGTAATCGATGTTTATTTTCCCCAATTTTGCCGTCTTCGTGTCTTTCGCCTTTTGTTTCAACGATTTCGCATCCTCTTTCTCCGCGTAGTGGTCTCGAATCTTTTGAATGCCCGTGGCGCGAATGAAATCCGGAAGTTCCCACGGCGGCTTTTCGATCCCACGCTTCCCCTGCAAAAACGCTCGCTTTTGACTCCAATGCCTCGGTACCGGCACCGTGTTTCGATGCGCCTTGAGCCACACCAACAATCGCGGATCGTGCGCGCTTGAATCCCACACCTCCACCACCTCGGGTTTCGCGCAGTGTTGCTTGAGCTCGGCCACCTTCATCCGTCGCAACTCTTTTCGTCGCTTATTCGACATCCCACCCTCGCCCTCGTCCTCCTCGTCCTCCTCCGCGGCGACACCGTCCTTCCCATCGCCGTCCACGTTCACGTCGCCGTCGCCCTTGGCGTCGCCGTCGCTCGTCCCGACGTCGCCGCCGCTCGACCCTCGCGCGCGAAACGCTTCAAACACTTCCCTGAACGCCTCCACCGCCTCCTCGCCCGCCTCTTCGCTCGCGCGTTCGAGCTCGAGCTCGAGAGGCGCCGGCACGTATTCCACCTCCACGCGCTCGTCGTCCTCGCCCGCGTCGTCACGAGATTTCGTCGTCGTCGTCCTCGTCGAATTCGTTTTCGCTCGGGACGCCAATTCTTTCGCCAACTTTGTCGCCTCTTCGAGCGCGCGAGCCGTCTGTGCGCGCGCGGTGACGCGTCGTCGATGCGCGGGTCGTCAGTCTCTCAATCCTCGCGAGCGCGTCAGCGCGCGTATCGTCGCGCGCGTCGTCGCGCGCTCGATCGGCGCGGGCTCGGCGGCGCGATCGAACGCGCGCGTTGCTCGCGTCGCACGCGTCGCCGCGCGCCTCGAACGCGCGCGCGACGCTCGAGTCGAGCGAGTCGCACCTCTTCCGCCTCGCGCGCCTTGGCGGCGCGGCGCTTGGCGCGACGTTTCTCCGCGGCGCCCATGTCGTGCCCACGGGGCGTCGCCGACTGACGCCATTCCGCGGCGTCGACGTCCATGCCCATCGTCCACGCGCGCGTCCGAGGACCGCGCGGTCGACGTCGCGACGCCGACGGCGCCGTCGACGACGAGACGTCGACCGCGCCGCCGTCCATCGACGCCCTCGGGGATGAGGTGTCGCTCGAACAGTGCGAACGACTCTTCGCGTGTTTACACTTTGACGCGTGTCGCGCGATGTGCGAGACGGTGTATCGCGCGTACGCGGTGAATCCGAACGCACCGAGACCTTTGCGAGCGGCGTCGGCGCGCGCGGACGAAAAGGCGGCGGTGGAAGCGACCGAGGAGGCGGAGATGGATGACGCGACGCGAGAGCTCGAAGACGTCAAGGCGGCGGCGAGACGCGCGAGACGACCGGAGCGGTATCCCGAGGAAGTTCTCGCGTTGGCGTCGAGTTCGGACGATGATGACGATGACGATGGGTTGACGGAGGACGAGCGACGACGATTGGCGGCGACGAAGTGGCCGGTGGAGGATTTGTACTCGCGAGACGCGCCGTGGGTGGCGTCGTGTCTGTGGACGCAGTGTAAATTTAAATCGAGCGAGGGATTGGCGAAGACGTTCGACGCGGACGTGGAGCTTTTGTGCAAAGGCGTGCCGAGAGAGATGCGCTCGATCGGACCGCAGATGCGCATGTTGTGGTGTAAACTGAAGTGGGAAGAGGGCGAGGCGAAACGGGCGGGGACGCCCGAGGAGCGCGAGGTGGAACGCGTGACGCTGGCGTTGTTCGACGAAGCCGTGGCGACGGCGGCGCTTGATCCAGAGAAGAATCCAGACGAGGATGCGCGTGAGTTGTGGTCGGAGGCGTTGGGGAATCTGGCGTGGTTGTACGCGAGTCAGATTCTCGCGAAACAGCGCGGCGACGAGACGCGCGCGCGACTGTGGCTCGAGGAGCGCGCGTCGATGTTAGATCCCACGGCGGTCTCGGCCATCAAGAGTTGGATCACGGACGCCAGATCGAACAGAACTCATAGATTTGAGATCACGCACGATGAAGTCACCGATCGAATCGTCATCAAAAAGGAACTCGTGGACGGCGTCGAGGAGGACGAAGCGCCCGCCGACGCCGAGACGAAGGACGCGAACGAGGAAACGACCGAGGCGCGAACGCGCGAGGACGAGTCGACGCGCGACGACGACGCATCGCCACCGTCGGAGAATCCGTGGCCCTTGGACGCCGCGTTCGACCTCGCTCGAGAGATTTCCAGAGACCCCGTCGGCGACGTCGCGCTCAGAGCGTACGCCGTCGCCGCGGTTTCCGCCTACGCCGCCTACGCCATCGCGCAGCGCGCGCGTGCGTGGATGACTAGAAACAAACGCATGATGTAGAATAACGACGCACGCGCCTAGATAGCCACAAGTAAAGATGCCATATTCGTCGTCCTTCGCGCAGCCGCCGCCTCGCCCCGAGACTTCAGACGCGCGCCCCTCCGCACACCGCACCGCGCGTCGCGTCCTCGCCGTTGAGATCGCACGCCTCGCGAAACTCCTTCACGAGTACCATGCTCGCCACTCGACACGCCTCCACCGCGACCGCGACGTCCAGGTGCGCGCGCGCGCGCCGTCATCGCATCTTTTCGCTTTATCCCGGCCCGCGCGTCCCGACGTCGATTCGCGACGACACCGCGCGACTGACGACGCATTCGCCGTCGCACAGACCCACGCGCGTCGCGCGTCGCGCGTCCACGCGCGCGTCCACCCCGCGCGCGGTCACCGCGTCCGCGGGATCGACGACGATCGAATTCGTCAAGTACCAGGGCCTCGGCAACGATTTCATCCTCGTCGATAACCGCGACAGCGCCGAGGTCAAGCTCTCGTCCGAGGTATCGTCTCGATTGTGCGATAGAAATTTCGGCATCGGTGGTGACGGGATCATCTTCGCCATGCCCCCGAGCGCGGACGGGGAGGATTATTCGATGCGGATGTTTAACAGCGACGGAAGCGAGCCGGAGATGTGCGGCAACGGCATTCGATGCCTCGCCAGATTCGTCAGCGACGTCGATGGGTCGCCGCCTCGCGCGTACAAGGTGGGCACGCTCGCTGGTTTGATTCAACCCGAGCTCCGAGCGGACGGACAGGTGGCGGTGGACATGGGTGAACCGATTTTGGCGCCGCGAGACGTGCCGACGACGCTCGAGGCGACGCGCGACGGCGCCGTCGTTCGCGGCGCCTTGGACGTCGACGGCGAGACGTGGGCGGTGACGGCGGTGTCTATGGGTAATCCACACTGCGTCACCTTCGGCCGCGCCGACGGCGAGGCCGACAGCGTCGGTCTCACGCTCGACTCGTTCGCGCTCTCGACGTACGGCCCGAAATTCGAGGCGCACCCGGCGTTCCCCGCCAAGACCAACACCGAGTTCACCCAAGTCATCAACCGTAATTACGTCAAGATGCACGTGTGGGAGCGAGGCGCGGGTGCCACCCTCGCGTGCGGTACGGGCGCGTGCGCCACCGTCGTCGCGGGCGTGCTCGAGGGTCGAGTCGATCGAAACTGCGTCGTCGAGCTCCCGGGCGGTCCTCTGGAAATCGAGTGGCGCGAACGCGACAACAGAATCATCATGACCGGTCCCGCCGAGCGCGTGTTCGCCGGCGTCGTCACCGTGTGAGATTTGTAACGTTACTATTACGCTTCAGAGTATTTATTCATGTATGCACGCGTCGTCATCGTCATCGTCAGCGTCCTCGCCGTCTTCATCCTCGTCTTCTTCGCCTTCATCGTCGCCCTCGTCGCCGCCTAAACTCTTCGCGTAGGCATCCAGTCTCGCACGCTGCGCCGCGTCGCTCTCGTCTTGTTCGGTCGCTATTTTCGTCTTCCCGTCCCACGCGCTCGCGGCGATCTGACGTCCGTCGAACCATCGACCGTTCCACGCGGCGACGCACGCCTCGGCGGCTTGGCGCGTCTTGAAACTCACCGTCATCGTCCCATCCTTGGATCTCGTGTACGTGCGCACGCTCATCACCGGTCCGCACGTACGCTGCGCTTCCTCGACGACGTCCTCTTCGAGCTCTTTGCGCAGATTGACGTCTGAATACATCTCCTCGAGTGTGAACATGTGTCTCAAGACGACGATGAGTTTCTTCGCGTCCTCGGCGTCGTCGAATCCCGACCACCCCAACGCCTGTGCCTCTTGTCGCTTGAGAATCGCCGCGGCGCGTTTACGCTCCGTCTTCGTCATCGCTTTCTTCGCGCCGCCCTTTGCGTCGCCACCGTCCTCGCCCTCACCGCCACCCTCGCCGCCGCGTTTCGCCTCGAATTTCGCCGCCGACACCGTCATCTTCGTCGACGCGTCCCCGAGCCTCAACTCCGTCTGATCCAACAGCGTTATGGCCAAATCTACGCTCGGCGGTTTCAAAAACACCACCAACCCGTCCCCTTTCACCGACCCGCTCTCGTCTCGATACACCTTGACCTTTGGCTTTTCCGTCCTCGCGTCCAATTTCACGACGCCGCACTTTTTAAACGTCTCAAACAATTCCTCCTCCGTCGCATCGCTCGGTAATCCCTCCACGTACACCGCGCTCGACGCTTTACTCGCGTTCACCCTCTCAAACCCACTCGCGCTCGCCGCCTCCTCGCGCTTCGCCTTGGCTTTCTTCGCCCGTTCCGCCGCGCGCGCCGTCGCCGCCAACCGCTTGCGCGTCGTCGCGTCCGCGCGTTCGAGGTTCTCCTCCGCTCGCTTATCCGCGTTGATGGCGTCGAACGTCGCCACCGCGCGACGAATCTCGTTCCGTTCGTCCTCGTCCTCCCCCTCGTCGTACGTCATCGTCGACGCGTCGTACGCCGTCGCGACCGTCCCGGCCGAACCGTCTGGGACGGTCGCGACGAATCGACCGAGCGCGTCGTCCCAGACGTACGGCGTGCCGTCATCGTCGACGAACGGGGCGCGATCGTCGTCCAGCGTCGACCTCGACCTCGACGCGCTCGCGCGCTCGGCGTCGGCGAGCTCGCGACGGAACGCGTCGAGGTCGGCGTCCGCGTCCGCCATCGCGTCGACGTGTGAGAACACTAGGGTTTACAATGGTCGGCGTATGAATTCGTTCACTATGGGTCTCTCGTCGGGTCCTCGTGTTTTCGCACGCATACAGACCCAACGTGTATCGAGATACGGTACAGATCATCGTATGGAAAAGACATAAATACCTATCCACGCAATATGCACACACGCCGCCGCGCCCATCGATCGACGCGCGCGCGCTGTGCGCCCACACGCCGCCGCGCGCCCACGTCCGCGACCTTCACCGCGCGACGCCCCGCGCGCGCGCGCTCACCGCGTCTCACTCGCGCTCACCGCGTCTCGCGCGTCGTCGTACCGCCGCGTCGTCGCGCCCGCGCCGGTTTTCATGTCGACGCCGCGCCGCCGGTCCGGCGGCGGCCGGCGCGAAGCGCGAGACGCGTCGTGGATGGCGGACGAGGTGGACGACGCGAACGCCGTCGCGGACGCGCGGTTTTCCACCGTCGATCGCGACTACATCGGGCTCCGAGGTGGGTCGGAGGAGGACGAGGAGGACGACGAGGATGACGACGACGAGGAAGGGCTCTTGGACGTCGACGACGACGACGACTCGAGCGAGGATTCCGAGGAGGATTCCGAGTCCGAGTCCGAGGACGAAGACGGAGGGAGAGAGGGAGATGAAGACGATGATGATGTCGAGTATTCGGACAGCGAAGAGATGGCGTTGGCGGTGGCGATGAAGGCGCAAAAGAAACGTTTGGATGGACGCGTGCGAAGAGACGCGGTGAACGCCGAGGACGAAGACGACGACGAGGACGACGATGAAGACGGCGACGCCGGGTTCGGGATCAAGGGGAAGAAGAAGATGGATTTCTATGGGGACGATGACGTCGATCACGAGGGTTTGAGCGACGAGGAGGATCGCGTCGAGGAGGAAAAGGAGGCGAGACGCATGCGTAAACTCATGGCGGAGGAGATGCGCGCCGAGGATTTCGGCGTCGAGAGCGACGAGGATGAGGATGAGGATGAGGATGAGGACGCGAAGGCGACGCTCGGCGCCAAGGCGGCGAATTTACGTCGCGGTGACGGGAAGAAGGCGTCGTCGGCGTCTAAAGCGTCGAAAAAGACGTCGGTGTCCGTCGAGACGTTGACGGCGGAGGAACGCGCCGAACGTCTCGCGGCGGAGGACGACGCCACGGCGGCGAACGACGCGCCGGAACTCATCGCGTTATCGAAAGAACTCACCTCCACGCTCGCATCCATCGAGGCGAGCGTCGAACCTCTCGTCAAGGCGGCCAAGGATGGCGACTTCGCCACCGAGGACGGCATTTCATACTTGGACACAAAGTACCTGTTGATGCTGAGTTATTGTTCGTCCATCGTGTTTTATCTCCTCCTCAAGGCGGAAGGACGAAGCGTCAAGGATCATCCCGTGATCGAGCGCTTGGTGGAGATTCGTTTGTACCTCGAGAAATTACGCCCGATCGATAAAAAGCTTCAGTATCAGGTGCGCGCTAGACTGACGACGAAGATTGGTGGCGACTCGACGTCGAGCGGCGGACGACGCGTGGCGGTGATGCAAACGCTCACACGCATTGGCCTGACTACTCACTGAAGGTTTATCAGAACATCTAAGGGGCTGAGCCACGCGTCGTCCGCGCGAATCGCGCGACACGATTGAAACGCGCACCCGCGAGCGACGAGCGCGCCGACTGACCGAGCGTTCCCGACGGGACCCCGTTCCCCCGCAGATTGATAAATTGCTCAAACTCGCGTCCGCGTCCGAACGCGCGACGACCGACAAGGCGGACGACGACGAAGATCCATTGCGTTTCGCGCCGAATCCATCGGCGCTCGTGTCCAAGACGGCGGACGAAGAGGAGGGCGGCGACGGCGTCTATCGACCGCCGAAAATGTTACCCACCGCCATGGATTACGAAGTCGGCGGCAAAGACGCCAAGGAGTTGCGCAGGAACAAGGAACAGCGTCGTCGCGCCGGTCGTTCGCAACTCATCAAGGTGCGTGTCATTCATCGTCGCGCGTTGGTCGTCTCGCGCGTCGATAAACGCCTGTTTGCCCCCCGGTTCTCTGTCCGTGAGAAGTCCGGGGCTTCCTATATTTTCTGGCGGAAAGCACACGTACCAAATCTTGGGCAGGGTGCCGCTCGTTTCTCATCGGCGAACATCCAATCAAGAGATGGACATTCGATTCACATCGTATCGCGTCTTCTTTTCGTCTCGCGAACGCACACTGACCACCGCGCGCGCGCTCATCGACCACGCAGGAACTCGCGAGAGAAGTCGGCGAAGCGCCGGAGGAAATCGGGCACGGCGACGAGGACATGGTGCAGAGCGCGTTCGCGAAGCGCGAGATGGCGCGCATGGAAGCGCGTGCGCGCGTGGAAGAAGATTTGTTTACGCGCGTCCCACTCTCCAAGCAAGAGCGACGACGACAAAAGGCGTCGACGAGAAACATCAATTCGCTCGCGGCGGTGGGCGATTTCGGCGACGACGTGGCGGATCTGGTCGACCGCGCGGACGAGATGGACAAGGTGTCGCGAAAGCGACGTTTGGTGGACACCGTGGCGGATGGGTACAAAGCGCCCTCGCGAGAATTTGCGTCTGGCGAACAAGACGTGCCGTTCCGCGACTCCCTCGGGGTGAGTATTTCGATTTCGCGTTTTTTCGAGCGCGCTTTTTTCGCATCATATCGAAGCTTCGGGTGTTTTCTTTTCCGTGATCTTCCGGGGTCAAAATTGATGCCACATAGACACCTTTCGCTTCACAAAGCTCGTCGTCGACGTGCTCGTCGGGCGCGGGAAGCGTCCGGGACATTCGCGCGCGTCGTCTTTGCCGCCATTTCCCGCAAAAGTCGCGTCGTACTAACCATTCGTACTCTATTTCGGTTCGCAGGAACGTCGTTCGAAATACGAGCGCGGAGTCGCTCGATCGATGCAGCGAAGAGAGATGGAGATTCGCGACGAAGACGACGGCCCCTCCGGTCCGCACATCGACGACGACGACGAGTACGTCGCCGCGGCCAGTTTGCGCGACCGCAAGCGCCGCGCCAAGGAGGAAATGTACGCGCGCGAGCCCGGTTTGGTCGTCGCCCCCGAAGAGGACGTCGACGGCAAGCGCGAGATCGGTCAAAAGATCATGGCGAACAGAGGTCTCACGCCGCATCGCAACAAGGAGGCGAAGAACCCGCGCGTGCGTCTCCGCGGCAAATTCGGTCGCGCCGTCACGCGCAGAAAAGGCTCGGTTCGCGACGTCAAGGAAAAGACGGATGGGTACGGCGGCGAACTCACCGGTGTCAAGACGAGCGTCGTCAAGAGTCGCAAGTTCAATTAGAAGAGGCATCATCGATAATGTTGTGTATAAGAAATTTGATCAAAATTCAATCCAGCGCGTTCCCTCGATGCGGACGACGATTGACGACGCTCAAGCAAAAGCGAATGCTGTTTTTACAATATTATACGAGAAGCGAGGAAATTACATGCTGCGGGTAGAACCAAAACGGCAGTTGTGGAGTATTGTTTTATCCATCTTGTGAATCTTGCGTGCCCGAGTGGGCGGGCGTCGAACCGCGACGTCGCTCACGACGCTCACGATAAATCGGGAATGAGCGAGTCGCTCGGGGTGCACTCGCGCAAAAGGCCCAAACCGATCGCGAGGTGCATCAACGCGAGCGCGTTACCGTACGGCTGCGTGAGCTGAGGGGCGAGACTGACGCCCGCGACGATTTGGACGAGAGCCATGACGAAGGAGCTTCGCCTGGTTTCGGCGCCGGTGAGATAGTTGAGACTGGCGTACAGGTTGACGAAGTGCGTGATCGGGTTGAACAACAGCGCGGCCACGGGACCGAGAACGCCCGGACCGACCATGCCCATCTTGTCAAAGCTTCCCATGGAGATGCCTTGAATGATGATGAGAGACATGAGAAGACCCGGACCTGCGTACGCCACCTTGCGAATGAGTTCGGCTTGCGCGCCCGGCAACCAGTTGCGGAATCGCCTCACCTTGAGCGCGAGAAGTCCGCCGAGCGCGAGATGATAGCCCTGCGCGTTACGCACGAGCGCGTCCGTGACACCGAGTCCACTGCCTCCCCATATGCAGACACCGGCGAGCACGAACACGAGCGATCCGATCGTCGCCGCGATGTCTTCGTAATCGACGCCGAGAGCGCCCGCCGCCGCCGCCGCCGCTTGCAGATACGCGCCCGCCCGCGTCATCAACAGCGCGTTCGCCACCGGTCCGAACACCGTCACCGGCGCGTTCGGCAAGTGCGCCGCCTTCATGACCGCATCGAGTCCCGCGCCGCCGAAGTGCATCGCCTGAATGGACGCGAACGCCACGACGCCGAACGCGCCGTAGAGGCACGCGCGCTCAACCACCCGCTTGATGCCCGACACGGATTGCACGTCCGCGATCGTCCCCTTGATCGGGTCGATGACGTCCGATTCCACGCTGAAACCGCGCGCGAGAATGGTTGCTGCGCGCTGTGTGCGCGTCGCGCGCGTCGCCGCGACAACGCGCGTCGGCGTCGAATTGGCGCGAATCATTGACATTTTCGCATTTTGGCGCGCATTTTGCGCGCGGCGCGATCCGCGCGCGAGCGCGCCGAGCGTCGTCGGTCTGGAGACGACGGCGTGCATGACGAAAATTGTTTCGAACGATGCGTCGAGCGGTGGCGAGACGGTGGACGTCGCGCGAGGCGTGGTGTGACGATTGGAATGACGACAGAATTAATTTTAATTCCCTTCAAGTCTTCGCCACGTCATCATTTGTCAAACGAGTGGGCGCTTTACTTTACGCGAACCGAACGGTGGACGCGGCGACGGTGAACGAAGACGCGCTGCTGACTGATCGTCGACGTGGTATTACACGCGACGCGACGCGACACGGCTAGGCGACGATTTTGGACGAGCGAGTCTGGAGCGAGTCGACGACTTTGGAGACGTTGGCGACGACGTCGAGCGCCGCCTTGTACATGGTCTCCGGCGCGGGGTCGTCGTAGACGATGAGACAGCCCGTGCCTTGGTCGAGGATGCCCTCGAATTTACGATCGAGAATCATCTGTGAGAGTTTCATCTCGACGTCGGCGATGGGGAGCTCGATGAGATGGGCGACGTGCGCGATCTCGACGCGCGAAAACGGTTCGATGAGACGCTTCAAGTTTTCCTCCATCAAGGAATCTTGTAAACTGCCGAGGTGGGCGGCGATGATGGGATCGTCGCCGAGTTGCGCGTCGTAGCCGCGCAAGACGCGCTGTAAATCTTTGAGCGAACGCGCCTTGTATGCCTCGCTCACGGCTTTCATGGCGTCTAACGCCTCGCCTTGATGTTGGAGTCCCCCTTTGCTCGAGATGAGCGCGCCGACGTCCTCCGCCTGTCCGCACATGACTTTACACATGAGCATGTACTTGAGGGCGACGACGGCGGCGTCTTTATCGTCTAACGAATTCAACTGCTCGAACGCCTCGAAAAAGTAGGAGTACGCCGTCTTGTAATCCTTTTCGTCGGCGTGGAGAATACCGCTCTGCATGTCAATCTGGCACTGCACGCTCGGAGGCACGTAAATCGCGTTCGCGTTCGTCCTCGCCGCCGTGAGCGACGCCTTGGACTTTGGTAAGTTTCTCAACGCGTAGTGTATCCTCGATTCCAGCAGATGAATGTCCACCAATAACAATTTATCATCCAACTTTTTCACCTCGCGCGCCAACGCGCCGACGACGCGCAACGCCTCGGGATAATCACGCATCATCAGGTGTAACGTCGCCAACCGCAACTCGACTCGATGTCTCAAAAACGTCCGCCGCTCCGCGCGCGCCCACTCGACGTGCTCTCGACACAATTCCACTTGTAATCCGTCGTGCCCTCTGATTCGCCCCATGATTTCGATCAACCCGCGCACGATCTTCGCCGTCTTCGCCTTGGGCGCCTTGGCCAACAGCGGTCGCAACTCCTCAAACAACGCGCGAAACGCGGGCGCATCGTCTCTCGACGCGTACGCGACGCCCAGCGCCTCGATGGCGGACTCTTTCGATTTGATCGCATCCGCCGCGCTCGACGTGGACGTGACCGCGCTCGTCGCCACCACAGACGCCGCCGCCGTCGACGACGACGCGCCGAACACCTCGGCGCGAAGACGCGCGATCTCTTCGTCCGTCGCGGGCGCGCGCGGCGCCATGGTCGCTCGATCGACGCGCGCGCGGACGTGTGCCGCGTCGAGATCGTTGACTCTCGAGTTTCGAACAAAAAAAACTTTTTGGGAACCAATGATAAAATGTACAATGAAATCTAGCGTCTATCCGTCTTACCGTTGCCTCTCTTGCCGCTGAACAAGTGTTTGGGCATCTTGGTCTGTATGCTTCGATCGCCCTCGCCGGCTTTGGCCATCTTGTTCATCTTGCGTTGCGCCTTGTCGGCGAGCTTGGCGGCGCGCATCTTGGCGTCGACGCTCTTAAACCCGGCGGCGGCGTCATCCTCCTTGACGCGACGCATGACAGATTTCGAACGCGATTTCGACGTGCGCATCTTCTTCTTCTCCTCGTCGGCGCCGTCGCGCATGTCGTCGTCGCCAGCCATGGAACGGCCGCGCTTGACGCGTCGAGAGACGGAGCGCGAGCGCGCGCGCTCGACGGCGGCGGTGGCGTCCAAACCCATGGATTCGAGACTCGTCTTCATGTTGGTGGTGTTGAGTTTTCGCTCGGCGTCCGCCTTGCGAGGGATGACTGGGTTGTTGTTGCCGGCCGCCTTCTTGCGTCGGTGTTCGGCGACGAGTTGGTTGCGTCTCGTGCGCACACGGCCGAGCAACGCGCGCTCGTCGTCGTCGAGCGGCGCCTCGGTGGGTTCGCGATCCATGCGCTCGGCTTCCCACTTGGCCTCGAGCTCGTCCTCCTCGCGCTCGAGCTCGGCGAGCTTGGCCTCGATCTCTGGATCGATGAAATCGGCCACGTTCTTGCCGTTGTAAATCTCCGGGACGATATCGTACTTCCAATCGTCGTTTTCGAGCATGTACCGCTTGCGCAAATCCGCCGAGTAGACGCCGGCGCCGCCGTTCGCTTCTTGTAAATCTTTCTCGGTGACCATCTTCTCTCCGGCAGCCTTTCTCGCGCGCGACGCGGCGAGCGTCGGTGGTTCGTACGCCGGTCGTTGTTTGTTGTCTCTCGGCACCGGTTGCGCGACGTGGAGACGATTCATCACCTCGCCCGCGCGTCGACTGGCGAGCTTTTGCTCGACGCGGTGCGCGAGGAGTAAATCGCAACATCTATTCTTCACCTCCATCACCCCGGTCTCGCTGAGGGTGGACATGAGAGGCATCGCATCGTCATCGCCGAGTTGCATCGCCGCGGGGCCGCGCATGGCGTCTCGCATGCCGTCGATCAGCGCTCGATCCTCCGCGCTCACGTCCTCCAACCGACGCACGTCGATTTTGTTGATGGCGACCACCAGAGGCTTATTCGCAAACAACGGCTTGATGGAGTGGAACAACGCCGCCTGCTGGGCGATGGTGAACCCGCACTGTTCGCTAATGTCTACTATGTACAGAACCACCGCTCTGAGATGGGCCAGAGCCGTGATGGATTGCATCTCGATCGTGTTTCTCTCGTCCAACGGACGATCCAAAATTCCCGGCGTGTCCAACACTTGCCACCGCAGATACTTGTAATCCGTGTGACCGACGTAGATTGACTTTGTCGTGAACGCGTACGGCTGCACCTCCACATCCGCTCTCGTCACCTTGTTCATGAAACTCGATTTGCCGACGTTTGGATAGCCGCACACCAAAATCGTCCGCGTGTTCGGATCGATGCTCGGCAGACGAGACATGTGCTGTCGCACCTGTTCTAAATACGCCAGACTCGCCGCGTGTTTCTTCATGATGGTGCACATCCGCCCCAACGCCGCCCGTTTCAACTGCTTACAGCGGTACAGAGAGTCCCCGTACTTGAGCAATTTCACGTAATCCTTGGCGATTTTATCAATCATGCTCCGCGCCGTGTTCAGCTGCCCTAACGCGAGCTTGTAATGATCCTTGTCGTACAGCACATTCAACAGATCGCTGTAAAACGGATGCACGTCGTCGACGCGAGGGAAATCCTCCAGAATCCTCGATAATTTCTCGTTCCACGATTGCTGCGTATACTTCACCTTGCGCATGTAAAATTGACGAATGCGCGCGATGGCGTACCCGGCGTGCACCACCGTGGGCGTCTGTCGCTGCGTGCGAGAGAGCACGACATCGATGAACTCGCTCGCCGGCGGGACGACGGCGATCTTCTTAAAGTTGTACTGCATCGCGTCGCTCGCGGTCGCTCGCGCGCGACCGAGCGCGAGGGCGAGTGCGGCGAACGACGAGGAGGACGCGGCGGCGGCGGCGGCGGCGCCGATTGTCCGAACATCGTGTCATAAGATAGGTGTCGTTTTTGTCGTATTGTGTATGGGTTGAAGGCTATGAAATGAATATTACAAATGACTAGGACGCGTCGTCGACGACGCGCGGGGCGACGACGCGCGGGACGGACCAGTCGCGACGCTCGAGGAATGTTTTTCTCGCCGTTTTCATCGCGTCCGTGGGGAGAGGTTCGAAATAGATCGGTAAGACGTCGTGCGGCATGGCGTGGTAAGGGACGGGGGCGCCGACGTCTCGCTCGACGGCGCGACGGTCGGGACCGTCGTATTCCGGGAAGTAACTCGCGCCCACGGTTGGGGACCAGTCGCTCGCGCGGAGCATGGCGGCGAGGACGTCGTCGTCGAGTCCGGGGGCGATGACGAAGTTGTGATCCATGCGTCGGAGTCGCGCGAACTCTTTGAGCGCCTTGCCGCCGCTGAAACCGATGCCTCGTTCGCGTCTGTGGTCGCGAAACTTGTCGTTACTGCAGATCCACGCGTCCACCTCTTTCGCGCGACTGAGAATGGTGAGATCGTCCGCTTTTCGTAAGCCTCTGCCGTCGTCTCCCGCGCGAGAGACGAGGGTGACGCGTCCGCGATCCACCTCGTCCATCAACCGTCTGTTACACCAGAGCCCTTTGCCGACGTATTCCACGCACGCCGCGTTCACCGTCGCGAGTCCACCGCCGTCGCACACGGAGTTGACGTACCCTATGACGTATTCTTTGGGTATGAAGGCGTGCGTTTTAATCCCGCGCGCTCTCCAGGGCTCGTAATCCAACGCCATGAGCACCGCCGCCGACATCGGCACGCGCGCCTTGGCTTGAAATCGACTCTTTAATTTTTGCGCTAATCCCCACGCCACGTTCGCGCCGTCGATGACGACGAATTCATCTCTCGTTCCGCGCGTCAACGCACCGCGCACCTCGCTCGTCGACGCTTCGTCGCCGTCGTCGCGTCTCGCGTCGTCGTCTTCGGCCTCGGCGTCGCCGTCCGCCTCCAAGACATCCTCCCACTCGAACACGCGCGCGAGAGACACCGCCCACGGTCGCGGTTTCGTCGTCGACGATTCCGTCGCCGACGTTTTAAGCGCGTCGCCGGGCGGCGAGGCGCCTCGCGCGCGCGCACGCGGTCGCGTCCCCGACCGCACGGGCCGAGACGGTCGATGGCGGCTCGACGCCTGACGCGCGCGTCGACGCGCCGACGCGCGCGCGAACGACGCCGACGCACCACATGCGGGTTCGTCCACCGCGAGCGTCGTCGGTCGCGCGCGCATGCCGCCGTCGTCGACCCGCGCGCGCGCACCAGTGAAGGTTTCAGTGCCAGGCGCGCATCATGGCGCCGCGAGGCGTCGCGAGGCGTCGCGCGAGCGTCAAGCGCGCCGTGCGCGCGCTCGCGCTCATCCTTCTCGCGCTCTTTCTCGTCGCTTTCGCGCGCACGGCGACGCACGGCGGCGCGAACGCGCGCGATGGCGACGCGAGCGCAACCGTCTCCGTGGTCGTCCGGTCGTCGCGCCGCGCCGCGCCCGACGCGCGCGCCGACGAACGACGCGCGACGGAGACACCGACGATCGCGAACGTCGACGCGACGCGCGACGAGATCGTCGCCGCCGACGACGCCGGCGTCGCGGCGGGGATGGATGATCATCGTCCTTCGTCTCCTTTGAAACCGCCGGCGCCGACGTGGGCGCGCGTCCGCGCGGATTCGCGACGTCGTCGCGCGGTTCGAGAGGCGATGCGAGAGGTGTTCGGCGCGTATTTAAAGTACGCGCGCGGGCACGACGAGCTCGCGCCGATGTCCGAGACGGGGAGGGATGATTTCGGAGGCGTCGGCGCGACGCTCGTCGACGCGTTGGACACGTTGCACATCATGGGACTCTCGCGCGAATTCAACGAGGCGCTGTCGAGTTTGAAGGGCACCGACGGCGAAAAGTTTCGAGATTTGATTCACGGCGTCTCCGATCGAGACGTGAGCGTGTTCGAGACGAATATTCGAATCATCGGAGGATTATTGTCGACGTACGATTTAACGGGCGACGCCGACGTGTTGGAGTTGGCCGAGTCGATGGCGTCGAGATTGTCCGCCGCGTTCGACACCGCGAGCGGAGTGCCTCGATCGTTCGTCAACGTCAAGACGGGACGCGCGTTCGGGTTGCCTTGGACGAACGGGAACTCCATCTTGGCGGATTTCGGATCGATGCACCTCGAGTGGGCGACGCTCTCGGCGAGGACGGGAAACGCGCTGTACGAGGAACACACGAATCACGTCTTCGACACCATCTCTGACAACGCGCGCGCGAGCGGAGCGCCGCGTGGGTTGTTTCCACACATGTTTCATCCCGACAAGGGACGATTCGCGGGAGGCGTGGTGTCGTTCGGTGCGCTCGGCGATAGTTTTTACGAGTATCTCATCAAGTGCTGGCGGTCGCTTGGCGGGTTGAGACGCGCGGAGAGGTGGCGCGAGATGTTCGACGACGCCATCGCGGGCATGAAGAGTCACATGTTACACGAGTGGAAGCGTGGGGAGAACATGGAGGTGTATGCGTACGTGTCACCCATCGGCGGGGCGCCGAAGATGGAACATTTGGCGTGTTTCACGCCGGGCATGCTCGTCTTGGGCGCGAACGAGGCGCCGACGGTAGAGTTGGCGGACGAGTACCTCGAGATGGCGAAGAACATCGCGCGAACGTGCGTGGAGATGTACACGTCTCAACCCACCGGGCTATCGCCGGACCACGCGAGCTTCCCATCGGGGGGAAACGTGACGCTCGTCGACGCGAAGAATATTCAGAGACCGGAGACGGTGGAGTCGCTCTTCTATCTCTATAGAAAGACGGGCGACGACGTCTACAGAGACCAGGCGTGGACGATATTTCAGGCGATGAAACGCGCGTATCGCACGCCTTCGGGAGGGTGGCAGGGCGTTCGCGACGTGTCCGTCGACCCACCAAAGGGAGACGACAAGATGCAGTCGTTTTTTCTCGCCGAGACGCTGAAATATCTGTATCTAACATTTTGCGAAGACTCCGTCATGCATCTCGACGAGTGGGTCTTCAACACGGAGGCGCACCCGTTCAAGATGACCAGAGACGTGACGACGCTGGGTGCGCGTAGCTCATCGCACTAGAGTATTGTACAATCATAGCTATTACACATTGCTCGCTGATACTAAAGAATGAAGAACGCATCGCGACAATCTATCGGGCGGATTTCCCGCCGACGAGCCAGGTCGGGCGAAGGTGACTCGAGTTGTTCGCGTACGTCGGCGGTGACTGCGAATGACTCGAAGGTTCCGACGACGATCTCTGGGAGGACGATCGCGACGGCGATCGAGACGACGATCGAGACGGCGATCGAGACGACGATCGAGACGACGATCGAGACGACGTCGAACCGGCGCGGTCGCCTCCGCGAGCGGCGTACGCCCACCTAAAATTCGACGTCGACGCGCGACGCTCGGCGGCGTCGATGCGCTCTAGACCCGCGCGTTCGCGCTCGTCCTCGACCTCCTTGGTCGCGCGTTCGACGGCGACAAACGCGTCTTGCACGGCGTTCGACGAGAGCACGTCTGTCACGGGCGTCGGCGCGTTGGTCGACGACGTCTTCCCCTTGCGCTCGGCTTTGGCGCTCGCGCGCTTTTGCGCGAGCATGGACAAATATTGCAATCCCGCGCTGATGGCGGTGGCCGTGGCGGTGCGATAGGCGTCGGCGAGTTCCTCCTCGGGAAACGAAGTCGGCAGACGTCTCGCCAACCACAGGTAGAGGTCCAAACACTTGTGCGCGCTCTCGAGCTTTTGTAACTCGAGCGGCGTGACCGGCGTGCGCGCTGGAGGGAGAGAGATCAACCGCAAACCCACGCGGCCGTGCGTGCAAAACGTTTTCGCAAACTCCATCATCGCCTTGACCACCATGGGATCGCGCACGTCGACGGGCGCGATGGAAAATAAAAAGTGATCCGCGAGCGCGAGCGGCAGCTTTTCCAACAGTTTCGCCACCGCGATCGAATCCTCCATATCTCGCATGCGAAAGTGCGGTGCCAATTTCGCCGACTTGCTGAGCGCTTGCAACGCGGCGACTAGTCCCGCGTCCGGGCGCAACTCGCAGTACGCCTCGACTTGTTCCAGCGACGGCGCCAAACCGGCTTGCGTCAGAGGCTCGAGGTCCCCGGCGAGCGCTTTAGCGAGAATCGCGTTGTCCTCCTTCTTCACCGTCGTCACGACGCCCATGTCGGCGTAATTGAGCCCGTATCGTCCCGCTCGTCCCGCGATTTGTCTCGCCTCGGCGGCTTCGAGCGTGCGCATCTCCACACCGTCGAATTTCGACATCGTCGTAAAGATGACGCGCTTAATGTTCAGATTTAACCCCATCCCTATCGCGTCCGACGCGATGAGCACGTCGTATCCGCTGTCTTCCTTGTTGAACAACTGCGCCTGTCTCGACCGCGTCTCCGGCGGTAAACCGCCGTAGATGACGCACGCGCGATGGGGCGATTTCTGTTCGAGCTCTCGTTTCAACTTGTACACCGCCGTCCGACTAAACGCCACGAACGCGTCCCCCTTGCGCACATCCTTCGCGCTCTTCACCACCTCGCTCGACACCTCGAGCGGGGATAACCGTTCGTACTCCTTCACCACCAATAAATCCCCCGTCGCCTTGACGATGCGTCTCACCAACGGCACCACCCTCGGATCTCCGCACAGGTGCAACTCGAGCGCCGGCAATCCCAACAACGCTCGCGTGTACGCGTACCCTCTGTGCGGATCGCTCAGCAGCTGAATCTCATCGATCACCGCGCAATCCATGACTTTCGACAGATCCGACATCTCCACCGTACAGCTCGAGTGCGTCGCGTTCGGCGCGACGCGTCGCTCTTGTCCCGTCAAGAGCGTGCACGGCACGCCCTCGCTGTTCATATTTTCTGAAATTTCCCACGCCAACAGACGCAACGGCGCGCAGTACATCCCACTCGCCGCGCTCTTCAACCGGCGCATCGCCGCGTACGTCTTCCCGCTGTTCGTCGGCCCTACGTGAAGCGTTATCTCTCGTCGCATGGACCTCGCGAGCGGGTACCACGCGCTCGGGTCGCGCATGTCTAATAATCGACGAATCTCCGGCGTGATAGCCACCGTCGACGGCGTCGCCTCCTTCGCGTCGCGCGATGGTTTTTTCTTTCGCACCGACGCGCGATTCTGCCGCGTCGGCGTCGACTCGAGCGCGGTTCTCGACGTCGCGAACGTCGCGCCGCCGCCGCCGCCGCGACGCGCGTCGAATCGTCGAGCGTCGCGCGCGCGGTGCGTCGACACCGATGGACGCGACGACGACGACGTCATCATCGACGTCATCGTCGTCCGCGTCGGCGCACCGCGCGACGAGAACGCGCGCGGCGGCGCCCCGCGTCCCACGTCCCGCCGTTCGCACCCACCGCCGCCGCGCGTCCGCGCTCCTCCCCCTCCCGCGCCGCGCACCGACGACGCGACGCGCGAGACGATCGACGAGACGACGTCGCGTCGCATCGCGCGCGCCATCGCGTCGACCGCGCGTCGTCGCGCGTTCGCCATGACGGACGCCGTCTGCCGTCACTCGTCGGTGGATGATGACGACGCCGCGCGCCGCCGCCGCCGCCGACGCGCGCGCGCGTGAGGACGCGTCGACGCGCGCGCGTGAGGACGCGTCGACGTCGTCGTCGCGTCGACGCGCGCGAGACGACGCCGACGACGCCGACGCGACGCCGACGATGAATCATCGCGCGAGAAGTCGAACGGTCTCGTTCGCGCGCGAGGACGACCTCGAGCGCTCCATGGGCGTCGCCGACGCCGCCGTCGATCGCGCCGACGTGTGGGAATTACCTCGCACGTGCGATTCGTGCGCGCTGTACATCTTGCCGGGATGCGCGCGGTGGGCGTGCGCGCGGTGTTTGGAGGACGGCGTCGAGTACGACGTGTGCGCGGCGTGTCGCGCGCGCGCGGCGAGGGAAGAAGCAGCCGAAGTGCGCGGGAAAAAGGGGGGGAAGGGGGTGAAAAAGAAGAGAAAAGTGGGTGGGCACGCGCACGGGTGCGCGGCGTTCGTGTTGGCGGAGGCACCGGACGAGGAGGATGAAGAGAAGGAGGAGACGTAGTAGTTAGTTCACGGCGTCGCCGCGCAAAAATGTAGAAATCAAAACACACGGAAACATCCGGCACTTCGACGTTGCGTCTTTTGCGCAGGAGTCTCAGCTCAGCGCGCGCGTCGCTCGTCGCGACCCGATGAATCGAGGCGAATCTTACGGCTCGACGGCGTCGTTAGTTTTCGAAGAGCGCGGACGGCGAGACGCGACGGGACGACGTCGTGGCAATCGTCGCGGGACGCGAGGGACGTCCTATCGTCGTGGATGGTAGATTACAACGCGGTGATGATAATTATACTAGTATTATTCCGTCGACATCGTCTTGTCGAACGATCGACGAAGCGAACTCGCACCGGGAAGGGATTGGATGTTCCAACTCGCGCGGCGAAGATTCGTCACCGAGTACCGACCCGTGCCGTCAGCTTGTAAGTGCAAGTGGAGCGCGTGGAACCGCTTGAGTTCCATGCGGTGCGCAATGCTGAACGCGGTGATGCCTAAGGTTTCTATGTGTGCGTAGAGCAAACCCTCTTCGTCCGGATTGATGGCGCTCGTCGCCTCGTCCAAGATGGCAAAGGTTGGACGGTGAAAGTACAGTCTCGCCAAACCGACGCGTTGCTTTTCGCCGCCGCTGAGAACGTCGGTCCAATCGTGTTCGGAGCGGTCTAATCCCTCGGCGCTCGAGTCGACGACCTTTGTGAGATTGGCGAGTTGTAAACACTCCATGACGTCGTCGTCTCGCTCGGCGTCGCCGGGTAGCGGATACATCACCTGATCGCGAAGCGTTCCGGACACCAAGTACGGACGCTGCGGCACGTAGAATATGGCCGCCTCACCGTCCGCCGTCGTCTCGAGTCCCTCCGCCGGCCGAACGACGGTTCCAGACGTCGCGCGCCATAAACCGGCGAGCACTCTGAAAATCGACGTCTTTCCGGCGCCGTTCGCGCCGGTAATGAAGACGCTCTCACCCGGTTTCACGCTGAGCGATAAATCCTTGACGAGAAGTCGACCGTCCGGAGAGTGTACGGTGATGTTTTCAAAGTGTATGCCGTCGTCCTCGCCCGTGATTTGCACGTTGCTCGGCTGACTCGCCACGACGTCAACGTCCTCGATGAGCTCTGTGACGCGCGCGGTGAAGCCGGCGAGACGCTGAAGCTTCTTGTACACCATCAATAAATCACCCACGGATTCGCACGAGCTCTGGATGAGCGTGTTGTTCTCCTTGTACCTCGCCGCGATTTGCGCCGGGCTCAAACGCGAATACATGAACGGAAACGCAAGCACGGGGTAGCCAATCATGGACGCAAAGTATTTCAACGCGTACTGATCGACGATTCCCTGCTTGAACTGCGAATAAAAGTAAAAGTGACTCCACGTCGTCACCTCGCGCAACGACTTGTTGAGAATTTGCTTCTCCCTGGCGCTTCCGTCGAGAAACGCCACCTCCTCGGCGTGTTGAATCAAGCGCGAGTGCGCGCGGCGAAACGCACCCTCGCGTTTTTGCGTCTGCGCGATGTACTCGCCGAACGGCGGCGACAGGAAACGCACGAGCGCGCCGGAGACGCCAAAGTACGAGTACAGGATAAATAATCCTGAGTACCCCATCGTCTCGGACATGCGCCGCGTGCTCAGGATGACGTCCAACAACGGCTTGAACGTTCTCGAGTACAGATCGCTAAGAGACGTGCAAAACTGATGTAAATCGTCCACCACGCGTTGATCGGCGTTGTCCAGATCCCCGAATCGAAGCACCGCCGTCTTGTAATACGCTCGATGCGACAGGTAGGCGTCGTGCACGTAGAGGGTCAGACGCTCTCGAAAGCACGTCGTGATGCTATTCGTCAGATACTTTAACGACGAATTCACCAACGCCGCGGCGACTCCCGAGACGAAAAAATCCACCATGTTCGTCAACAACGCCTGCCAATCGCGCTCCATCACCGCCTGTAAACCGTCGCCACCCTTTTGCGCGATGCGAAGCGATATGAACGACCTCGACACGAGCGCGAACGATTGCGTAAACAACAAAAACGCCTCCTCGCTTCGCCACGACGGCACGACGATTCCCAGAAGAAACCTCAACCGCCTCGCGAACGTCGCGTCCACCGCCGCGTGCGAACGTCTCGCGCGTTTCACCGCCGGCGCCACGTTCACCCCGTCCGCCGCGCGCGCGAGCGCGCGCTCCTCGTTCCCGTCCACCGTCACCTTCGCGCCCTCCTTTGCCCCCGGTCCGCGAGGTGGTTTCGCCGCCGCGTTCCCCTTGACTTGATCGCGCGCGCGCTCGCGACCGATCGGCGCCAACGCCTCTCGCATCGCTCGAAAATACAGACGCACGTCCTCGTCCGACGTCCTCTTCGCCGCGTACGCCGCCACACCGCTCACGCACGCCGCGAACGTCACGCACAGCGACCGATCGCGCGCGTAGCTCTCCGTCACCTGTTCGCGCGCGCACCGTTCGCGTCCCGCCGTCGTCAGTCAGTCATCCACATCGCGGCGCGCGCGCTCTCGTTCGCGCGACAGACCGTTGTCTCGATCCATCCAACCCAATCTTTTCTCACGCGTCGCGCGTCGCGCGTCGTCGACGAGGCGCGAGCGTCTCGCGCACCTTGACGAGCATCGCGCGCGCGTCGATCGCGCCCGTGGGCGCGCGGTGGCCCATCGTCGACGTCGGCGTCGCGTCGACGTTCGACGTTCGCGTCGAGCGACTCGAGGACTTCAAGAGAAGATTGGACCCACTCGTGGCGAATCGTGACTCGTCAAAGTTCACCGCCGATTTATCGAAAAAGTGCGTCGTATTGAGCCCGGTTTTTAGAGTAATAAAAAAGAAGAGACGTGCGAAGGGGAACGGATCCGCGACGCGCGCGCGCGCGCGGGCGCGCCGGCGGCGCCGCAGAGCCGCGCGCGGTCAGGGCGCGAGCGCGAGACGACGCGGACGCCGGTGTCATGACGTCCATCACACCCGTGCTCCAGGCGACGCAGAACCCCGACGCGGCGGCGCGTCAGGCGGCGGAGGAGACGCTCGCGAACGCGCAGACGGGCGACTATGGTGGATTTTTGAGCGCGCTCGCGCGCGAGTTGGCGCACGGTGGGAGCCCGCTGGCGACGAGACAGTTGGCCGGGGTCATCTTTAAGAACGCACTCGACGCCAAGGACGAGAGCGTGAAGCGAGAGCGTCGAGAGCGGTGGTTGGGGTTGGCCGGCGGCGCGAGGGAGGAGATCAAGCGCGTGATTTGGGAGTGTTTGGGCGACGGTGAGGGCGCGATTCGACACGTCTCGGCGCAGGTGGTCGCGAAAATCGCGGGGGCGGAAGTGCCGGTGAAGCAGTGGCCGGATTTGATCTCGTCTTTGCAGAGTGGGGCGCAGGGCGCGGGCGGCGGCGCGGCGAAGCAAGCGAGTCTCGAGGCTTTGGGATTTCTGTGCGAAGAGGTGGACGCGGATGATTTGGATCAGAATGACGTCAACGGCGTTCTCACGGCGGTGGTGAGCGCGATGGGTAACGCTGAGAGCGACGTCGCGGTGCGATTAGCGGCGACGAATGCGTTGAATAACGCGCTGTACTTTGCGCACGAAAATTTTGAGCGTCAGCAAGAGCGCGACTTCATCATGCAGTGCGTGTGTGAGGCGACGACGTGCTCGGACGTGCGCGTGCGAATCGCCGCGTTCGAAGTGTTGGTCGGGATCGCTGAGAACTATTACGAGTACATGCAGACGTACATCGAGGCCGTGTATGGTTTGACGGTAAAGGCGGCCAAGGAGGACCAGAGCGAAGTCGGTTTGCAAGCCATCGAGTTTTGGAGCACGATTTGCGAGGAGGAGCTCGGTCGCGCGGACGCCATCGAGTGCGGAGAGACGGATGTGAAGATTTTCAACTTCATCGGGACCGCTCTCGGCGCTTTGGTACCGATGTTGCTCGAACAGCTCACCAAGCAAGAGGACGACCAAGACGAAGACGAAAACGCGTGGAACCTCGCGATGGCGGGCGGTACCTGTCTCGGCCTCGTCTCGCAGCTCGTGCGCGATCCGGTCGTTGATCAAGTGATGGCGTTCATTCAGGGTAACATTCGCTCGGGCGAATGGCGCCAGCGAGAAGCGGCGACGTTCGCGTTCGGGGCCATCTTAGAGGGTCCGAACCCGGATCGATTGGCGCCCATCTCCTCCGAGGCGCTTCAGTTCCTCGTGATGGCGCTCCAGGATGAGAGCACGCACGTCAGAGACACCACGGCGTGGACGATCGGTCGAGTGTTCGAATTCGTTCACTCGAGCGAGCATCCCATGGTGAACGAGCAAACCTTCACGCAAGTGTTGCAGGCGATGATGGAGTCGTTGAAGGATGTTCCGCACGTCGCGGGCAAGGTGTGCTACTCGATCCAGAGTTTCATTCAAGCCGTGACGGAAGACCCGGCCACGCGTCACGCCGTCACGCCCTACTTCCAGAACATCATCCAGACGCTCATCACGACGAGCGAACGCCCCGACGCCGAGGTTGGATTGAAGATGGAGTGCTACGAGGCGATGAACGAGATCATTCGCTCATCGACGAACGAGAACTATCCCATCATCGGTCAACTCATTCCGTACGTGCTTCAGAAGCTCGCCGCGACGTTTGGTGACCAAGAGCAGATGAGCGCGGAGATGCGCGAGAGACAAGCGGACGCGCAGGCGCTCCTGTGCGGTACCTTGCAAGTCATCGTGCAAACGTTGAGCTCGGCCTCGGATGACGTTAAGAATCAAACGCTGGCTCCGCACGCGGACAACTTGATGCAAGCCTTCCTCGCCGTTTTCGGATGCCGATCCTCCACGGTGCACGAAGAGGCTATGCTCGCAGTTGGCGCGTTGGCGTATGCCGTCGGCGAGCACTTCGCGACGTACATGGATGCATTCATCCCGTTCATAAAATTAGGATTAGAAAACCACGAGGAACACCAAGTGTGCTCGGTCACCGTCGGCGTCGTGGGAGACATTTGCCGCGCGTTAGACGCTAAGGTGGAGCCGTACTGCGAATCCATCGTGTATTTGCTTCTTCGCGACTTGGGTAGCGACAAGCTTCACAGAGACGTCAAGCCGCCGATCCTCTCGTGCTTCGGCGATATCGCCTTGGCTATCGGTCCGGCTTTCGAAAAGTACGTCCCGTACGTCGTCAACATGCTCCAGAGCGCGACGCAGTTATCGATGTCCACCAACTCGGACGACGAGGACATGGTCTACTACAACAACGAGCTCAGAAACGGCATTTTCGAGGCGTACGCCGGTATCCTCCAAGGTTTCAAGTCCGATCCCACGAAGCTCGCGCAAGTCAGGGAACACGTGCCCTTCGTCCTCGACTTTATCGCACGCGTCGCCGCGGATCCGAACCGCGACGAAGCCGTCACCCGCTCCATGGTCGGCGTGTTGGGCGACATGGCGGACACCATCGACGGTGTCGGACCCGCGTTCGCGCAGCGTCCGTTCTACGACTCCTTCCTCCGCGATTGCAGCTCCTCATCCGACGAAAATCTCCGAAACACGGCGTCGTGGGCGCTCGGACGCATTCGCGCCCGCGTCAACGAAGCGTGAGCGCGAGCCGACTTCGTCGTCCGACCGACGCATCACACCTAGCGCCGCGGATCGCCGCACACGATGCGGTCGACCCCGACACCCACCGATTATTCGTCTTCTAATCGATACGTATATCCATCGAAACGAAACCGACGCACCGCGCGGCGCCGCACGCTTCTCCTTTTGTCGTTCGTCGTCGTCTTCACACAGCGGCGCGTACGAATCAATCATGGGCCGACGCGGTGGTCGTCGCGGCGGCGGCGGCGGCGGACCCCCCGCCGACCGACCGAATCCACCGCGCGGATCCGGACGTTCGTCCACCTTCGTCCGACCCGTCGGCGAGCTCGCGCGCATCGACATTCTTAACGCGCTCGAGGCGTTTCGCGCCGACCCGGAGGAGACGGAACTCATCTTCCCTCCGGACGTCGATAACCACTTCCGCGCCGTCGTGCACGCCGAGTGTCGAAAGCTCGGATTGACGTCCAAGTCCTACGGCAAGGGCGCCGAGCGTCGCGTGCACGTGCGCAAGGTGGGGGAGTATAAACCTCAAGACGCGGATGATTTGTTTGACCTCGGCGTCGGCGAACGCGCGACGCGCGCGATGGAGGATTATTTCGCGCGCGCGCCGCAGACAGAGGAGGAAATCAGAGAGAGCGTGAGTGGAACGATGGACGCGGCGTGGGCGGCGGTGAGCGCGGGACGGGATGGACGAGGGAAGCGCGGGCAATCGTCGTTGGAGATGCGAGGGAGGAGCGAGAGCGCCGACGAGGTGCGCGCGCGCGCGAGTCGATTGGCAGAACACGCGGCGAGAGATCCGGCATTGGCGTCGATAGTCGCAAATAGAGAAAAACTACCCGTGCGTGAGTTTAAAGACGCCATCTTACGCGCGGTTGAAGAGAATCAGGTGGTGCTCGTCGCGGGTTCGACTGGATGCGGGAAGACGACGCAGGTGCCGCAGTACGTGTTGGACGACGCGTGGGCGCGAGGACGCGGCGCGTCGATCGTGTGCACGCAGCCGAGACGTATCAGCGCCATGACGGTGTCCGAGCGCATCGCGAACGAGCGCGGAGAAACCGTGGGACAGAGCACGGTGGGGTATCAGATTCGTTTGGAAAATCGCGTCTCGGCCGATTGTTCGTTGTTGTTTTGCACGTCGGGCGTCTTGTTGCGTCGACTCACGAGCGAGGCGTCAGACAAGTTGTGTCAATCGCTCACGCACATTATCATCGACGAATTACACGAGAGAGATCTGTTTGCGGACTTTTTAACCATCATTTTGAAGGGTGTGTTACCGAAACATCCGCACTTGAAACTCGTGCTCATGTCGGCGACGATGCGCGAAGATTTGTTTAGCGAATACTTTGGCGGGTGTCCAGTGATTTCCGTCCCGGGATACACGCACCCGGTCACGGAGTACCATCTGGAGAATATATTACCGATGATTGGATGGGGAGGCACCCATCACCAAGCCGCGAAATCGAGCGGTCCGAAGGTTGACGCGCCGACGTCGGGCGCCACCGTCGACGCGATGCGCGAAGCCATCATGCGCGCCTTTCTGGAAGATTCGGACGAGGCGTTCGACTGGCTGATGCAGTGCGCGCGCGAAGCCGATTCTACAGGCCTGTCGTACGTCAACGTGTCCCACTCCACGGGTGCCACTGCGCTCATGGCGGCGGCGGGAAAAGGACGGCAGATGGAGGTGTCGCAACTCTTGGGTCTGGGCGCGTCGCCCGCGATGCGCAGCGCGGACGGGAGCAACGCCGCGGATTGGGCGGAAAAGTTCGGTCATGTCGAACTCGCCGACGCGCTTCGAAGCGTGGACGAGGAGAACGAAGACGCGGGAAGTCACGAACAATCGGCCATCTTGCTGAGCGATTACCAACTCTCCGTCGATCCGGACGAGGTGGACGTGGATTTGATTCATAATCTCATCGTGTGGATCATCAACGAGCGTCCGGCGGATGAATTCTCCGGCGGCGCCGTGCTCGTATTTTTACCTGGATGGGACGAAATCTCTAAGCTTCGCGATTCGCTGAATGCGGATTACAACGTGTCGAGATCCGCCTCGGTGCTTCCGCTGCACTCGATGGTGTCGCCCGCCGATCAACGGAAAGTGTTCCAACGTCCACCCAAAGGCATGCGAAAGATTGTGTTGTCGACCAACATCGCGGAGACCGCGGTGACGATCGACGACGTCGTGTTCGTCATCGATAGCGGACGATTGAAGGAGAAGAGTTACGACGCGTACTCCGCGGTGTCGACGCTTCAAGCGGCGTGGATTTCCCAGGCGAGCGCCAAGCAAAGACGCGGTCGCGCCGGTCGCGTGCGTCCCGGCGAGTGTTATCGCCTGTATTCGACGTCGAGGTATAACTCGTTCGCCGAGTACCAATTGCCCGAGATGCAGCGGTCGCCGTTGGAGGAGCTCTGTCTGCAGGTGCGCGTCTTGGCGGAGAGCGGCGCGGGCGTCGTCGACGTCGGGCCCGGAAGCACGGCGGGGTTCTTATCTCGCGCGATCGAGCCACCCGTGGCGCAGGCGACGGACAATGCGGTGCAGCTGTTGAAGGATATCGGCGCGTTGACGCCCGAGGAAGGTTTAACGCGTCTCGGACGACATCTCGGCGAGCTTCCCTTGCACCCTCGCGTGGGGAAGATGATTTTGTACGCCGCGCTCTTCGGCGTGCTCGATCCCATCTTGACGGTGGCGTGCGCGGCGGCGTACCGTCCGCCGTTCATCATATCCGCGGATGGAAGAAAGAGCGGCGACGCCGCGCGTGCGGCGTTTTCGAACGATGCGGGCGGTGGAAGCGATCATCTCGCGGTGACCAAGGCGTACATGGCGTGGGAGCTCGCGTGTCGAGACGGGAGACAATCCGAACGACAATTCTTGATGGCCAACTCTCTGTCGCCGTCGACGTTACACATGATCAAAGGCATGCGTCAACAACTGACGTCGGCGTTGATTCAGCGCGGGATCATCTCTGATTTACGAAGCGCGAGCGTCAACGCGGCGTCCGGCGCGCTCGTGCGCGCCGTCCTCGCCGTCGGCATGTACCCGCTCGTCGGAAGGTTTTTACCTCAGTGTAAAGCGCCGACGTTGGCGACGCTTCGCGGCGAGCGCGTGCGCGTGCACGCGTTCAGCGTCAACGGTAAGTTGGACGTCTCCACGCTGTGCGAACCGAACGAAGACGGCGAAAAGATTGCCACCTTGGCGTGTTTCGACGAACTCATTCGAGGCGCGCACGCCGTGCAAGTGCGCGAGTGTACCCTCGTCGCCGCCGCCGCCGTCGTCTTCGTGTGCGCCAGTCTGAGCGTTCGTCCGGACGAGCCGATGATCGATCCCGAGACGGGCGAACCGTGCCCGCGTCCGGGCCCACCGTCCGCCCTCTTGGTCGTCGACGACTGGCTTCGATTCCGCGTCCCGCTTCGCGCCGTCGCCCAAGTCACCGTCCTCCGTCTCCGTCTGCACAAAGCCTTCGCGGCGCGCGTCGAACACCCGAAACAACCTCTCTCACCAGAACTCAGCGAGGCCGTGCGCACGATCGGCCGCGTCCTCGCCGACGCCGACGCCGCGTTCATCGAGGCGTCCGATTTCCGCTCGCGCGCGCGCGGCGGGTTCCAAGGTCGCGGCGGTCGCGGCGGTCGCGGACGCGACTCCACCGGTCGAGGCGGTCGCGGGCGCATTCCCGCCCCGAGACGCCCGTGACGCGCGTCGTCGACGCGACCGACCGAGAGAAGGGACGCGACCACCGCGGTAGCCTTGACACCCAATGCACACAAAATTGACCCATAACCGCCAGTTTTCTCGACTCACCCCTCCGGACATTCATATGCCCACGCCCGTCACGACGTCGCGTCAACTGTCCCGAGGCGGACGAACGGGATGCCTATACGTTGCCTTTTACCACATATAGCTCTTCGTTCACCTCAATCAAAGGGACGTTCACCCTAATTTTTTCTACTCGTGGTAAAACACACTTCTACACAAACCCACGTTTCTTCTCTCTACACTACGCGTTAGCGCTCCTCGTGTGTGTGTGTGTGTATCCTTCAGACAACGCATCACCCCCGAGGAGCGCCAATTCATACTCTAATGGCGAGTGGCGCGAACGCCGGTCTCACCCTGGAATAAATTGTCCACTGCGACGCCCCCAAAGGGTGACGTCACGCGCGCGCGCGCGATCGCGAAGTGCAAGGCGACCCGCGACGCGCACCGATCTATGCCTTCGTGATCACATAGGTCGAGTGGCAGGTAAGTACGAGGAAACCACCCTCGCGGGGAGTCTTAAGACCCAAATCACGGGGTATCACACGTTCATGGCGGTTACGGGTCGTCACGTCCCACCACACGCACGAGGGTTTTTTAGGGGGGAAACACCCATAACCGTCAGGGGTGATACACAGGTATCGAAACGGTACAAAATACCCCCGACGCGTCACTGCACAAACCATCTTTGCGCATGGGGTTATATCCGTCGATGTGAAGTCTTAACTGATCGCGGAATATTGCTGGTTGAAAACTTACTTTCCATCCCCAAGTCGTGACTTTCGTTCGAGAGACGCGACTTAATTTCTGTAGCCGCCACACGGAGCGGCCTTCATGTCGGATCGCGAAACGAGTCGTCTCTATTTGCGTTCGTCGTTCACTTTTGAGCGTTTACGATGGTGGACGCGCGGTGGTGGTGATGGGTGATGGGCGACGCGCGCGTTGCATTGATGGTGGTGTGACAGTCACAGACGCGCGCTATTGAAGTGGATGATGCGCGACGCGCGCGAGGAGGATTCGCGGTGGAACGGCGATTTTGTAATCACGCGCGTCTTTGTTTTTCACGCGTTCATCGCGTCCGCGCGTGCGTTCGTCTCGCGCGACGACGACGACGTCTTCCTGTGCTCGTTCCCAAAAAGTGCACATCACACTCGACCCACACCGCACTCGTCGACGCGCATGACGACGCCTCGCGCGTCGACGCCGTCGTCGTCCTCGCGCGTCGCGCGGTGGCGCGAGGTGTCACATCGATCGCACCGGTCGCGACGCGGTGTGACTCGACGCGTCGTCGCGCGCGCGGAGGACGAGCGCGGCGACGACGCGCGTCGAGTCGTCGTCGCATTCATCGACGACGCGAATGATGACGACGACGAGCGAGGGACGACGACGGTTCGAACCATGTCGCGCGCGCGCGCGATGGCGCGCGCGTTGTCGTCGTCGACTCGAGGCGCATCGTACGAGGTGGAGACGCGAGACGCGCGCGAGGGTGGGACGCGCGCGGATTGCGCGGTGACGAGCTCGGGACGCGCGCTCGCCGACGGGACGCCGACGGTGTCGTTCGGAACGTCGTCGTCGTCGTCGTCGAGGGGAGAGAGAGAGGATGGGGAAGGTGGGGGACCGTGGACGTTTTGGATATCGACCGTCGGGACGACGCGATCGAGGAAACGACCGGGGGTGGCGTTGACGCCCGAGACGGTGGGCGGAGGGGGCGCGTCGGCGCCGACGTATCCGCGAGGCGCGCGCGAGGCGATTCGGGAGCGCGCGGAGCGTGCGTTCGACGGTGAGCGGCACGATTTCGAAGTGCGTCGAGGAAAATTGGTGCCGTGCGAGGCGGATGAGGAGGGTGCGGTGGCGTTCGACGGTGTCGAGGAGCTCGACGCCGAGCTCGACGAGGAGGACGACGACGTCGAACCGACGACGTCGACGGATGAGTCGTCATCCTTCGTGCGCGTCGTCCTCGAGGACGAGCCCGTGTGCGGATTCGAGGCGTGGGAAAAGGTGTTCACGCACGCGGCGTGCGTGGGACTATCCATGGATGCCCTGCTCGACCACCTGGTGAAGAACGCCATGCACAGAACGGGCGCCAGACGCGCGACGATGCCCGCGGCGGACGACGCGCCGTCGACGAGCGACCCGGCGTCGTCCCAACGCATGCGCGTGTACGTCCTCTTCGGTGGATCACCGTCGTCCGGGTACACGGGACGACAACTGTACCTGACGCTTCGAAACATTCCCACCATCGACGCGACGCCCGTCTTGGTGTCGCGCGCGCCGCCGCCGCACCACCGACTCGCCGACGCCCTCGCGTGGCGACTTCCCTACGCCTGGGCCGTCGACCCGAGTCAATGGGCCGCGAGCGATGCCTCAGCACCGCGCGATCCGGATTTGGGCCGATTCTCCACGCCGAGACGCGTGCGCGCGGATTTAGAAAAGTATCTCTGGATCTCGCCTTCGAGCGACGACGCCGCGCTCGCCTTTGACGCGCGACCGCGCGCGTCTCGTTTGGGCGCGCTTCTCTCCCTCGCCGCCTCCGAGGGTGCCATCATATTTAACGCCACCCGAGGCGCCGGTCCCTCGTTCACCGACGGGTCGCTGCAACAACTGTGCGTTTCCTCGGGCGTCGCGTACGCGGGGTGCGGCGCGCTCGCGTCTCGCGTGTGCGCCGACGACGTCGCCGCGAGCAAAGCGCTCGCGCACTTGCGCGCCGAGGGCATCGGGTGCCTGAACAAACGGTTCGTTCCCTCGGCCACGCTCGCGTCGCAAACGATGGAGGAGAGCGGATGGGGCGGTCGAGCGCGAACCGAACGGGCGAAGCGATTATGGTTGGACATCGTCGGGTCGCTCGGCGGCGCGAACGCGACGACGCGAGGCGTGTGCGTGAAACCGGCGATGAAACGCGCGGGATGGACGACGCGACCGATGGCTCGATTGATGGATGAGAACGATCTATTCGCGTACGTGCAGAGCGTCGGCGGTGGGTCGTCGGCGTCGGCGTCGGCGGCTCGTAACGGGTACCTCTTTGAACCGTTTTTCGAAGTCGCGCGCGTCGCGACGACGACGACGACGACGACGAGCGGGGCGACGGAGCTCGTCCTCGACGATTCGAAATCGAAATCTCGGTGGGTCGAGGTTCTCGTGACGGTGTTCGGGGAAAAACCCGGCTCGTTGGTCGCGTTCACGCCGAGCGTGCGAGTGCGCGCGCGCGGCGGCGGCGAGACGCGATTCGAGATGGATGGCGCCGAAACCGTGTTATCGGCGCGCGTCTCATCCGACGTTCGCGACCGCGCGCGACGCGTCGCCGATGCGTTACAGATTGAAGGTTTCGCCGCCATCGCCGCCTTCGTCAACGTCGATAACGGAGAGATGATCGTCGTCGACGTCGACACCGTTCCGCCGATGACGTCGGCGTCCGCCGCCGTCTTTGAACAGGCGCTCGCCGAGGATCCTCCCGTCGACGCGGAGACGTTTTGTACGCGAGCGCTCAGTTTCGCGCTCGTTCGTAGGTTTAGATGATGATGTGACGCATAGTCGCGCTATGATTGGATTAAACGTCCGGTGTAAAGAAGAAGAAGGAAAAACATTCGTTCGCGTACGTAATTTCGTCAGTCGCGTCGCCGAAGAATCATTCGAGTTCGGGGTCGATTTCGCCCTCCTCCAATTCGCTCGACGTCACCGACTCCTTATCGAGCGGCGTCGTCGGACTGTCCGCCTTCCCCGACGTCGTCGATCGCGATCTCGGCGATCCGAGCGTCGGCGGCGTCGGTGGACACTCGAGTTCGGCTTTCGAGGGTAACCGAGTCTCTTCGAATGTGCGGCGTAAATCGTCGACGTCGGCGGCTAACGTCGCGGCGACGGCGTCGTTCGCCTCCTCGAGCTTTCGACACTGGTTCACGGCGAACATGCGCATGAGATGCACGATTTGCGGTTGGAAGTACGCCGTGAAGCTCTGTGAACGAGCCTTGATGAGTTCCTCGAGCGCGTTCATCTGCGCGACGAGCGCAGATACGCGGGTGCTCGCTTCGTCCAAATCGGCGCGGTGCGCGACGGTGTCGACGCCGGACTTTGATGATTTCTCGCGAACCGCGTTCAATTTCTCGAAACGTTTCTTGGCGATGTCGTGGGCGATCCACGTCTCCTCGTGTTCGCGAAGCGACGCCTCGAGCGAGATGGCGAACGTGTTTTCGCAATCCGCGCGCGCCGTCTCCAACGCCCGAGTGAATTCCTTGACGAAGTCGGCGACGACGCGCGCCTGTTCTCGCACGCGCATCGCCCACTCTCTCGCCGTGTGTTCGAGACGCATGCTCGAGCGTAATGCGTCCGACATATCCGGACGCTCGCTCGCGTCGCCGACGACGCGAGCGAGCATGTCTCGCTCTCTCGAGCACGCGGCGTCCCGCAAATCGTCGTCCCGAGATTTCCCCTTGGCCTTTTTCCCCTTGGCCTTTTTCCCCTTGCACCCACCCTCGCTCGCGCCGGCCCGCGTCGCGGCGTCCACGGCGTCCGACCAATCTCTCGCGTCGATCAACGCGTTCGCGAGCGTCGACCGCACCAATCCGACCGCGCAGACTCTTTCAGCCAAGAGTTCGTCGTGGGCGTAGAGCTTGTGACAGCTCGAGCGCGGCGCGGGAATGGACATCTCAGATCTCGGACGGTCGGAGGAGTCGCCGGCGGCCGCGGTGGCGTTTCGGTAATTGTTTCTTCGTCTTCTAGAGGAGGACATGCTGGTACCCATGGCGTCGAGGCGCATTGTCGAGGGCGAGTCTCGACAATGCGCCTCGGAGCGACGAGAAGTCACACAGAGACTTGAAAAAATATCTAACAACACGCGAAGCGAATCTAGTGCGTCGTCACGTCGACGCGCGGAATTAGTCGCCACCGGTGACGCGCGAACAAATGTCTCGGATGCACAACATCTGCGCCTTGGCGTTGGCGCGCATGTACGCGAGTTGATCCAACTGTTGCTCGCGCTCCTCGTCGACGCCCTGCGCGCGCATCGCCGCGACTTGTTCCTCGAACTGTTTGTCTTGCTCCTCCATGGCGATCAAAAATCCATCGACGGTGGCGCTGAAATTATCCACCGTCATGCCCGCCGCGTCGACGCGCTCGACGACGACGCGTTCCTCCGCCGACGCGTCGGACGTCTCGTCCAACGCGTTGAGCCCGGCGACGATGGCGTCGATCACCTCCAATTCCGGCGGTGCGTTCGCCCGTTGGAAACTCTCGAGTAAGTATTCAAAGACACCCTTCAACGCCGCCACGATCTCGGGTTTCTCACCCTTTTGTTGCGCCGTCTGCATCGTCGCCAACGCCGCCTCGACGACGCCCTCCGTCAACTCGCCGCTCGCCGCCAACTCATCCACGATGCTCTGCGCATCCTCGGGCGATTGCGCGTTCAACACCTTGTAAAAGTTTGCGAAATCGCGCTGCGTCGTTCCGTCCGGCGCCTGGTTCGCCTGATCGAGCGCCTCGCGCAGACCGTCGCCGTCGGCGCGACGAAAGATTGTCGAGGCGCGTCGACGCGCCCCTCGCGCGCGCGTCGCGATGACGGCGCCTCGCGCGACGGCGACCGGGGACATCGCTCGAGCGAACATGTTTCTTTCACTTTTTTCTCTTCGCGCGCGCGAGAGAGAGCAGCGCGGCGTCGAGGAGTGCGGCGCCCACTTCGACGAAGAGGTTTTTCGACACGCCGTCGACATCACACGCTCGCGCGCCCGTGACTCGAGGTTACGTGACCATGCTCGCGCGTGCGAACGCGAAGACCGTCGCGCCGGTCGTCCTCGGACGCCGCGCGGCGTCGACGACGACGACGACGACGACGCGTGCGACGCGCGCGCGCGTCGCGACTCGCGCCAAGGGCAAGGATGACGAGGAGGAAGAGATCGACCCGGAGGAGATTGAACTCGACGCCATGGAGCGCATGGAGAAGACGATGGACGCCATCGCGAGTGATTTCAGCACCGTACGCACGGGCCGCGCCAACGTCTCGATTCTCGATCGCATCGAGGTTGATTACTACGGCGCGCCGACGCCGCTCAAGACGATCGCCAACGCGAGCACCCCGGACGCGCAGACGATCACGATTCAACCCTTCGACAAGAGCGCGATCGGTGACATCGAGCGCGCCATTAACGCGTCCGACATCGGCTTGAACCCGATGAACGACGGGAACGTGATTCGATTGAACGTGCCGCCGCTCACCGAGGAGCGACGCAAGGAGCTCGCCAAGCTCGTCAACAAACTCGGCGAGGACGGAAAGGTGGCGCTCAGAAATGTGCGAAGAGACGCGATGAAATCGTACGACAAGTTGGAGAAGGGTGGTTCGCTCGGCGAGGATCAGATCGCGGCGCTGAAGAAATCCATGGACGACTTGACGGCGTCGTACGTGAAAAAGGTGGAAGAGGCGACCAAGGCCAAGGAGACCGAGTTGCAAAAGGTGTAAAGAGGAGACGTTCCGACGCCTCGGCGCGCGCCGCTACTTGTTTTTAATTGATTCATCCACGCGTTTATATATGTGTGTGTGTGCATCCGTGCGCCTTCGTCGCGAGTCGTCGTCGCGAGTCGTCGTCCCGTCTCGGCGCGCTTTTTCCTTTTTCGCTCTCGACCGCACTTTTCGACTCATAAGTCTCGCGTCGCCGTCGAGCGCGATGTCCGCCGCGCCCGCGCCGACACCGAGCGATCACGCGGATGAAACCATCGACGCCGCGCTCCCACCGTTGTTTTGGGACGGCGACGGGGACGAATGGTTGGAGGAATCGTCGCCCGAGTTTGCCGCCCTGCGCGCCATCGTCGAGGACGCGAACCGCGACGCGACGCCTAGGGAGATCGCGGAGCGGTGCAAGGAGAAAGGGAACTCGAGCGTCAAGTACGGCGTCGCGAATAAGCTCTACGCGAGGTACGCGGTGGAGCATTACACCGCGGGCTTGGCGGCGGGGTGCGACGACGACGCGTTGAACGGGACGCTATATTGCAATCGAGCGCACGCCGGTTTATTGCTCAAGAATCACCGCAAGGCGCTCAGAGACGCGGTTCGAGCGACGGAGATGATTCCGCAGAACGTCAAGGGGTGGTTTCGAGCGGCCAAGGCGGCGTTGGCGTTAGAGATGGTGGACGAGTGCGCGCGGTGTTGCGTCGGCGGTTTGGAAATCGAGGGCAATAATCGAGAGTTAAAGGTGATGCTTCGCGAGGCGAAGCGTTTGGTGGAGAAGAGGGAGAAACAGGCGAAATTAGACGCCGAGGAAAAGGTTCGGATTCGCGCGTACGTCGAGACCTTGAAGGAGAAGAAGATTCGACTTGGTCCGGCGACGTTGGGCAGCGGCGAAAGGTTTCCCGCGGTGGATCCGTCGACGAGCGTGGCGACTTATTGGACGCTTTTCGTCTACCCAGAATCCATGCAAACGGACGTCGTCGAGGCTGCGAACGAGACGTCTACGCTCGGCGAACACTTGGACGTGTTGTTCAATCCCGCCGGTCCGCCACTCGAGTGGGACAGTCGCGGACACTACACCAGGGACTCCGTCGAGGTGTATTGGCAGACGAACGCCGCGGTGCCGTACACGTGGGAACAGGTGGAGACGAAGATGTTGGACGCCGCGGGAGTGTCGAAGAGAGAGGCGGACGACGACACGCGCAAAGAGATTGAAGCCATCGCGAAGGGCGGCGGCAAGGTGGACTCTCGCGACCAGTTCATGCGACGCATAGATCCGAAGACCAAGCTCGGTGACTTGTTCAGGGAGGAGGAATTCGTCATCGCGGGCCATCCTGTGTTGTACGTCGTCGCCAAGGGCACAGAGTTCCGACAACAGTTTCTCAACGGCGAGTGGGAACTGTGAGGCGGGCGGCGGCGTTTTCTCTAGATTTTCGTATTCGTAATATTACACGGCACGCGCCGACGCGTTGCCTCCTAATTCTATGACGTCGTCTCCGTAATCTTCCGCCTTTGATATCGGCACTTTGAGCGTCTTGCCCCAAAAAGTCATGAGCGCGCGCGTCTCCGGTTCGCTAGAAATCATCGAGTGCGTCTTGTCGAATTCGTGCACCTCCGCCCCGCACCCATGATTACGTCTCACTAGCGCCGCCGCCGTCGCGCGCACGCGCGTCGTCGGCACTTCCTCGTCTCTCGAGCCGCTGAGCAAGAGCACGGGCGTCGGCGCGTCCGCGCACGGACCGTACCTCGACTCGCGAGCGGGTTCGAGCAGACTCGCGTACGCCGCCGCGCACGAGCCCAAACGCGATTCCGCGCCAACCATCTGCGTCGCCAGATCCAGCGCCACCGCACCGCCGTCGCTGAAACCAAACACGTGCACGCGATCTAAGCTCCACCCTCGCGCGTCACGCATGCGAAGTAATCCACGGCGTATCCTCGCGGACGCGTTCTCGAGCGCATCCCGTCTCCCCGCGTCCGAGGCCCCTTCCTCCTTCGACAGAAACCATCGACGCATCGGCGCCTCGCGCGCGCCGAGCGCGTTTCCGTACATGTCGAGCGTCCCCCCGAGCGCTAGCACGGCCGTTCGCGGCAGATTCAGGGCGCGCCCGAACCTTAGAAAGTTTGCCGGGGCATCCAAGTCACCGTGAAGCAACACGAGCACGTTCTCGCACGCGCTGGCGGACGTCCCCGGCGGGGTCTCGAACGCGAAGTCGACGTCGAAATCGTCCGCGCGCGGCGCTCCGCGTTCGCTCGTCGACGTCGAGGCGGGCGCCGTCGGCGCTCGAGGCGTCGAGCTCGCTCGAGCCCTCGGAGCGTCGAAAAATCCGCGTCGCATTGTGACGTCCGAATCGACTCGGACGTCGTCTCGTTCGAGCGCGCGCGTTTGGAAAGTCACCGTTACGCCCCGCAACACCGCTTAAACTTCTTCGTCGACCCGCACGGACACGGTCGATTGCCCGGAAACGCGCCGCGCATCGCCGACGCCTCGGCTCTTCTCGCCTCTCTCGACATGGATTCGTCCCCTTCCTTCAACGCCTCCGCCAACGCCTCCGGTGACGTCGGGGCCGTCTTCAAGCCTTTCATGCGTCTCGCGATCGCGCGTGTGAGAGCGTGCGCTTTGATTAATTCATCCACCTCTTCGCGCGCGCCCAACTCTCGGCGCCTCGCGAGCGTCGTCTCGTTCGGCGCCTTCATCTCATCCTCCGTCATGTTATCCGCGATCGCGCGCGCGCGCGACGCCGGAAACGAGATCTCCGCCGACGTGCGCCCGCCCGACGCCGCGTCCGCGCCGCCCTCACCCTTCGCGCGCTCGTTTTCAGCGCGCTCGAGGAGCGCCACGAATTCCTGCAACGATAAATCCTCTCGCATCATCGATCGCGCCGCCCCCGCGGCGCCTCCAGCGAGCCACGATTTGATGGTATCGAACGTCCCGTACGCTCTCGTCGCCACGCGCGAGGAGACGCGCGCCGCGAGCGTCATCGCGCGCGCCGTCACGCCGTCGACTGAAGATTCTCATGACGCCATCGCGACGCGCGCGCGGGTCGTCACCGACCCTCGCTCGCCATGCGCGCCCGCGCGCTCGCGAGACGCGCCTTTGAACTGACGTGTCACCGTCGCGCGGTCGCCTCGATCGCCGGCGCGCGCGTCCCCGTCGACGCATCCGCGCCGTCCCCGTCCGCCGCCGAATCATCCCAGACGCCATCCTCGCGCCGACCGCGCGTCTACATCGAGACGTACGGCTGTCAGATGAACGCCTCCGACTCGGACGTCGTGCGCGCGTTGCTCCTCGACCGCGGGTTTGACCTCGCGGACGATCTCGCGGACGCGCAGGCGGCGTTGGTGAACACGTGCGCGATTCGCGACGGCGCCGAATCGAGAATTTGGACGCGTCTTCGTCAATTAAAGGCAGTTAAGCGCGATCCGAGCGGGAATTTACGCGCGGTGGGCGTGCTGGGGTGTATGGCGGAGCGATTAAAGGGGAAACTGTTGGAGACGGACGGATTGGCGGACGTCGTGTGCGGACCGGACGCGTACAGGGATTTACCGCGATTATTGGGACGCTTCGTCGGCGACGACCGCGCGGAGCGCGCGACGGACGTCGCCGACGACGATCGCATGAACGTGCAGTTGAGTCTGGATGAGACGTACGCGGACGTGACGCCGGTGCGGAGAGATAAGGGGTCGGTGTCGGCGTACGTGAGCGTGATGCGCGGGTGCGATAACATGTGCGCGTTTTGCGTCGTGCCGTTTACGCGAGGACGCGAACGGTCGAGACCGATGGCGTCCGTCGTGGACGAGGCGAGACGATTGATCGCCGAAGGAGTGCGGGAGATTACGCTTTTGGGTCAAAACGTGAATTCGTACGCGGATAAGAGCGAGATGACGACGGGAGACGACGCGACGAAGACGCGAACGGAGAAGACGAAGAACGCGGGCGCCGCGGCCGAACACCACGACGCCTTCGCCGCGTACGCCAAGGGATTCACGTCCGTGTATAAACCCAAACGCGAGGGCGCGAACACGTTCGCGGATCTTCTCGCCGCCGTTGCCGCCATCGACGTTGAGTGTCGAGTGCGTTTTACGTCGCCGCACCCGAAAGATTTCCCGGACGACGTCTTGCGCGTCGTCGCCGAGACGCCAAACGTGTGTAAACAATTGCACGTTCCCGCACAGAGTGGGTCATCGACGACGCTCGAGCGCATGCGTCGAGGATACACGCGAGAGGCGTACGACGATCTCATCGCGCACATTCGAACGATGATTCCCGACGTCGCCTTGTCGAGCGATTTCATCAGTGGATTTTGCGGCGAGACGGAGGACGAACACGCGGCGACGCTCGATTTACTCGAACGCGTCGAGTACGAACAGGCGTTCATGTTTCATTACTCGAGACGCGATAAGACGCACGCGGCGAGACATTTCGAGGACGACGTGCCGGAAGAGACGAAGAAGAGACGTTTGGCCGAGGTGATCGATACGTTTCGACGACGCGCCGCCGTCGTCAACGCGCGCGAACGCGGTCGGACGCACTTGGTGTTGATCGAGGGACCGAGCTCGAAGAATCCAGAGACGCGGATGCGCGGCCGGTCGGATACCGGGAAACGCGTCATCGTTCGAGGGACGTCGGTGAAAAAGTGTGCGTTCGGGACGAGCGAGGAGGAGGTGGCCATGACGCCGGGAATGTACGTCGCGGCGAGAGTGACGGAGACGGGCGCGTCGAGTCTCGTCGCTGATCCAGTGGGGGCAACGACGGCGCGCGTGTTTTACGAGAGGCACAGCGGTAAGGCGTGGTTCGTCGACGGCGAGTGAGTGAGGCGACGTAGATGTATTTTCAGTAGTAACCGTGTAGTACAGTGTAGTCGTATTGATTGATTCGTTCATTTATTTCTTCGTTCTTGTGGACGCGTCAGCAGATGACGTCGACGCCGAGCGATTTTAAAAACGCCATCGCCGCGTCGACCTCTTCCGCCGTCGGTGTCGTCATCCCCTCGAGCTTGTACTTGAATCCCATGCTCGCGAATTTGTACTCGCCGAATCGATGATACGGCAACAACTCGATCCCTCGCACGCACGCGTGCGCCTTGGCCAACTCGGCGAGAGCCGTCAGATCTTTCTCCCCGTTCGTGGCGTACTCGACGAATGCATCCGAACGATCCGTCATGAGCACGAATCGCAACCACGTCTCGACCCCGTGCTCGTCGAGCGCCCGCAAAAACGCGCGCATCGTCTGGTACTCCTCGTTCGTTTTTGCGCCCGTGATTCGACGATACTTGACGGGATCGACCGATTTCACGCAGAGAAGCGCGAGATCGATCGTCGGTAGGACGCGTCGCCACGCGTCTTCGTCCCCGGCGGCGGCGGTGTCGATGCACGCGGTCAATCCCAACGATTTCGCCCCTCGCGCGATCGCCTCGACAAAGGACGGCTGCAGCATGCACTCCCCTCCCGAAACGGTGACGCCGCCGCCTGAACGCGCGTAATAGCGCAGATTCCGTCTCAACGCGTCGACGATCGCCCGCGCCGTCGTCGGCGTCCCCGCGGCGGCGTCTCTCGATTGCGAATCGACGTTGCAACAAAACGCGCACCGTTTCTCGCACCCCTGCGCGAAGACGATGCACCGAATCCCGTGACCGTCGACGGCGGTGAAATTCTCGATCGAGTGCACGCGCCCGCGCGCGTCGTCGACGACGTCCTCGACGTCGACGGTCGTCGAGCCGTCGTCGCCGCCTCGAAGCGAGAGATGCGTCATCTCTGGTGGACAACACATCGTCGGCGAGACGACGCGCGGCGCGCACCGACGCGCCGTACAAAATCTCGCGCCCGCGACGCCGCTCGGCGCGCGCGGAGGCGACGTCGCGGAGAGCGTCGTCGTCGGCGAGGCGGGGGCGTCGTCGGCGGGAACGTCGGACGTCTTGGACATCGGGAAGTGACGATTCGAATTCCGAGACAGACGAGGCGCGTCACTCTTCGCCGCCGACCGATCATGCCGACGACGACGCCACCGGACGCGACCTCGCCGACGACCACCGTCGAGACGTTCATCGCCGCCAACGTCACCGCCGTCGACGACGCGCCCACGCTCGCCGGGCCGACGACCAAGACGTCGCTCGCGCACGCCGAGTGTCGACGTTTGTTTGAGCTCGAACGCACGCGCGGCGGCGTCTACGCCGTCGACGGGAAGACGCCGTCGCGCGCGACGTCGCACGCGCCCGGGTACCTCGTCTCGTCCGCCGTCGACGACGTGTGCGTCGGGTTGCAGGCGACGGAGCCGTTGGTTCGATGCGTGAAACCTCTCGGGGGCACGCGCGTCGTCGTCTCGGCGTTGGCGGAACGAAACGAGACGTTGGACGCGGACGTGAAGACGTTTTTCGACGAGTGGGTGACGACGCACAACGACGCTGTGTTCGAGCTGTACACGGAAGAGATGCGTCGCGCGCGTCGCGCGCACTTGTTGGTGGGATTACCCGACGCGTACGGACGAGGGAGACTCATCGGCGATTACCGGCGCGTGGCGCTCTTCGGCGTCGACGAACTCGCGGCGCGAAAGGCGCGGGATAAAGAGGAAATTCTTCCGGTGAGCGCGAACTTTGCAGATGAGGACGCGCTTCGTCGTCGATTCGAGGTGTCGCAACAGATCAAGGCGTTGGATCGATTGAAGCGAATGGCGGCCATGTACGGGTTTGACATCGGCCCGCCGGCGAAGACGGCGAAGGAGTGCGTGCAGTGGACGTACTTTGCCTATCTCGCCGCCGTCAAGGAAAACGACGGCGCGGCCATCTCTCTCGGTCGCGTCGACGCCTTTTTCGACATCTTCATCGAGAGAGATTTCCAATCCGGTGTCTTGACGGATGAATCGCAAGCGCAAGAACTCATCGATCACTTCGTCATCAAACTGCGCTTGGTGCGACATCTTCGAACCAAAGGGTACGCCGAGATTTTCGCCGGAGATCCGTCGTGGATCACAAATTGCGTCGGCGGCGTGACGCTCGACGGCGAGAAATCGTTGGTGACGAAGACGTCGTGGCGATTTTTACAGACGCTGCGCAATCTCGGTCCCGCGCCCGAGCCGAACATGACCGTGCTGTGGAGCGAGAGTTTACCCGACGCGTTTCGCGAATTCGCCGCGGAGACGAGCATCGAAACGAGTTCAATTCAATTCATCTCGGACGACGCGCTTCGCGAAAAGTTTTGCTGCGCCGACGTCGGCATCAGTTGTTGCGTCAGCGGCATGGAGCTCGGGAAGACGATGCAATACTTTGGCGCGCGATGCAACGTCCCCAAGTTGCTCTTGTACGCCATCAACAACGGTCGCGACGAAATCACGGGCGTGCAAGTCGCACCGGCGTTCTTCGACGACGCGCTCGAGGGCGTGCTTCGATACGACGACGTCATGAAACGATTCAACACGTACCTCGACTGGCTCGCGGAGCTCTACGTTCGCACGATGAACGTCATTCATTACTGCCACGATCGCTTCAACTACGAAGCCATTTTCTTCGCGCTCATGGACACGGATCCGAAACGTCTCATGGCGTTCGGCATCGCGGGCCTGAGTGTCGTCGCCGATTCGCTCAGCGCCATCAAACACGCCGCCGTCACCGTCGTTCGCGACGACGCGACCGGTTTGTCCACCGCGTTCAACGTGGACGGCGAGTACCCGTGTTACGGAAACGACGTCGACTCGGTCGACGAAATCGCCGCCGAGATTTGTGACGCGTTCATCGCGCGTTTAAAATCGACGCCCGCGCACCGCGGCGCCACGCACACGCTCAGCATCCTCACCATCACGTCGAACGTCATGTACGGCAAAGCGACGGGGGCGACGCCCGACGGTCGGAAACTCGGCGACGCGTTCGCGCCGGGCGCCAATCCCATGCACAATCGCGACAAGAGCGGCGCGTTGTCGTCGTTGAATTCCGTGGCGAAGCTGCCGTATGCCTCTTGCCTCGACGGTGTCAGCAACACGTTTTCAATCACGGCGCCGAGTCTCGGCAAGACGAAAAAGTCACAAGCGCTCAATCTCGCGGCGCTCTTGGACGGGTACGTGCACCGCGGCGCCATGCACCTCAACGTCAATTGCGTCGAACGAGGCGTGTTGCTCGACGCGATGGCGCATCCGGACAAGTATCCGTCGTTGACGATCAGAGTGTCGGGCTACGCCGTCAATTTCATCAAGCTCTCTCGGGAACATCAATTAGAGGTGGTCGCGAGAACGTTTCACGCGTCGCTGTGAGCGCGTTTGGTCGGCAAATACAAGCAAGCATCTCTCGTCGTCGTCGTCTACGTCTAGTCGTCGTCTAGTCGTGTCATTCATTCATTCGTTTACATCATCGTCATTCAATCAATCAACCGAATAACAACGAACCCGCGAATTCTTCGTTCCCGCCCGTCGCCTCGAGCGCCTCGACGACTCGTTTTCGAGAGAATCCGAGCGACATCAGGCGTTCAATCTTTCCTTCATCGGGCGCCGAAGCCGCGGGCGCCGGAGCCGACGACGGCGTCTCCACCGACGTCTCCGCCGACGCCGCACCGCCGAACGGCGTCTTCCCAATCTCCGATTCGCTCAAAAACGGCAACTCCACGCCCACCGACCCGATCACGAGCGCGTTCTTCGGTAAATCGATCCGACACTGATGGCGCCGCAACATGTCCAAACCGAATATAAAATCGATATCCTGTTCCTTTTCCAAAACCGTGATCATCACCGGCATGAACTGCGTGCCAACCTTAAGCGGCGCCTGATGAATCCTCCCCACGATTTTCTGCGTCCCCACACCCTTGGCCTCGCCGACGAATCTGTCGTCGATGAGCCGTTCCAATCCGCATCGTCTCGCGCATCCGACGGACATGATGGACATTTGCGCGCCGCTATCCACGAACGCCTTGAGCGCGATCCCGTTCACCTCCACGTCCACGTATAACATCACCACCTGCGCGAACACCTCCGGGGTCTCATCCATCGCCAAGGTGAGGTTATGCTCGACGTTTTCTCTACGAATGCGTTCTTCGATTTTCCGCTGCGCCTCGACGTCGAACGGGTCGGCGTTCATGAGCGCCAATTCCTCCATCTGTCTCGCCCGCATCGCCTCCTCTCTCGCGCGCATCTCCAACATTCGTCGTTGAAACCCCTCGACGTCCTCTCGATCGATGATGGCGGCGAATTCGGGGTCGTCCGCGCGTAGACGCGTCGAGACGCGCGCGTCGGCGCGAAGCGAGCGCATCATGGCGATCGGATCGATCGCGCGTCCATCGGCGTCTAACGCGCGAGACGACGACGATGCGGTCGCCGCGGCGGTGTGAGACGACGCGCGCATCGTCTCCTCGCGCACGACGCGAAGGACGTCGTCGTGCGCGACACCATTCGCGCGTAAACTTTCATCGTCGCGTAAGAATTGACCATCCTTGACGACGACGCCCTCGAGCGCGACGGTGGGATCACCGTCCATCTCGCACGCGACCGCCGCCTTGAGATCGGCGAGCGTGGCGTCGTCGCACATTTCCACCGTGACGACGACGTCCGCGGCGTCGACGACGACGGAGACGCGCATGATTGTGTGGGGAGAGAGATTCGCGCGAGCTCGGGACAAACGCGCGCGAAAACGGTCGAGCGCGAAAACGATACGATGGACGACGATACGATGGATGGAGACGCGAGCGATTATTTTCAACACCCTATACATACACCTCGTCACGACCTCGCGCCGACGAGATCGGGATGAAACGCATCCTTCGCGGCGTCGACGACGCGCGCGGCGAGCGCGACGGCGTCGTCGACGGCGGCGCGCCACGCGCGAGGCGTCGTCGTCGGTGGACGATGGTGTCGAACGAACGCCGTCGCGTCGTCGACGACGCGTCGTCGAAACGCGCCGAGATCGGCGTCGGCGATGATTCGACGGAAACGCGCGAGGAGAAAAGAAAAATCATCCTCGGCGGCGGGTCGCGCGTCGTCGAGGACGGCGCGAAGCGCCTGAAGCGCGGGTCTGGACGCGCGACACGGATCGTCGTCTCGCGGTGACGACGCGTCCGGTCGAGGCACGACGACGGCGACGGCGCGTTCACCGCGTCGGATGAGTTGTCTCGCCGTCTCGCACGCGATGGATTCGCGCGCGGCGTCGAATCCCAAGACGGCGACGACGACGGGGACGTCGAATCGCGCCGACGGGTGTCGAAAACCGGCGGCGCGGCGAATCGCGCGGACGCACCGCGCGGCGATCGTCTGCGCGTCGTCGTCGTCCAGACACGAGCGAAGGGCGGCGTCGGGAAGGTGGACCGCGCGACACGGCGCCGCGGACGCGAAACACGCGTGACTCCACGACGAGACGTCTCGTAAGAGATCCGCGAGGAGCCACACGTGCGGCGTCGCAGTCGCGGGGGCGTGCCACGCGAGACGATTGAGACCGAACGCGATCTCATCGAAACGGTCGGGGTCGTCGACGAAGGATGGGAAACGCTCGACGTCGTCGTCGTCGTCGTCTATGTCGTCGTCGTTCACGACGTCGGCGAGCGTCGGCGAGACGCGCATCCATAAACCGAGCGGTCGGTGCCACGCGCGCGACGTCCACGCGTCTTCGTCGGCGGCGTTTGATGCATCGCCGCGCGTCGTCGGCATCGCGTCGTCCCACGCGTCCGCTAACTCGCGTCTCGCGTGCGGGACGACGGTGTCTCCCAAATCCCCGCCGTCGGATTCCATCGTCATCAAATTCATGTGCGTCCCTCGGCATCGAACAATCTCGACGTGATCGCACGACAGCGCCCACGCGTACCCGCCGACGCTCTCGAGCGTCTCGCGTCCACCGTTGAAGCGAAGCGTCGTCTCAAAGAGCGCCGAGTTTTCGTTTCCCGCCTTGTAATGGACGACTTTACCGCGAAGACGCGAAAATTTCTTCGCGGGCGCGACGGCGTCTTCGGAGGCTTCGGCGCCTCGAAGCATCCACCACGACCCGGTATCGATCGATCCGTCGTCCATTCGACGCATGCCGCTGTTCCACTGCGCGGCGTAGGGTCCACCACTGATGTCTCGATCGAGTCCTCGCGCGTCGAATTCGCGACCGAGCGCCTGAAACGCCACGTCTTCAAAGATGGCGTACTTTTCCTCCCTCGTCATCGTCGACCATCCCGCGGCGACGGTGTCGAAGTGAAACGACGTCAGCGCCACCTCCATGTACATCAATCCCGTGCTCTCGGCGTTCTCGTCGTCGTCGTCGTCGTCGTCGGTCGGTTCCACGGGCACGTCGTTCCATTCGGATTTAAATTGCACGGGATGCGGCGCGTCGAAGAGTAAAATCGTCGACACGTCTCTGCCCGCGCGTTCGAGCGCCAACGCCGTCTCCACCGCGAGCACGCCTCCGAGCGAGTGTCCACCGACGACGATCGGTCCCTCGCGCTGTCGACGCTCGATCTCTCGCGCGTGTTCGATGGACGCGCGAGGCCACGGTTCTTGCGTGACGTCTCGCTCGAGCGTGTGCGCGGGATGCGCGCCGAGCTCGAGCGCGCGCACGAGTTTCATGTACGCCAGTTGTCCGTCGCCGAACGCGGGCGCGCCGAGGAAGAGACTCGGCGCGATCGCGTTCGGTTTTAAACACTTGACGGCGGTGTCCCGACGAGTCGCGAGACGCGTCGAGTCGACATCGGCGACGACACGAGCGCGCGACGTCGTCCGTGACTCTGTCTCTGTCTCTCGCGAACCGACGGCGCGCGCGACGAACGCCGCCACGGCGCGCGGCGTGGGAAGCGTCGCGAGCGTCGGCGTGTCGATCTCTCCCTCGAGCTCGAGTCTTCGCGCGAGCGTCGTCGCGAGTTCCACCGCGCCGATGGAATCGAGACCTCTCGAGGCGAGGTCGTCGTTCGGGTCGACGCGTTCGCCGAAGATGTGTAAAAGAACGTCGTCCACGACGGCGGCGACGTCTTCGGGCGCGCGTCTCGAGCGACGCGGAATCTCTTCCGCGGGACGTTTCTCGAGTTCGGTCACGCGAGTCGGGACGGAGGCGACCGCGCGCGTCGGTCTCGCGTCGAACCCGACGCCGCGCACCGTCTCGCGCGCGCGCCCGGTCGGACAGACGCGCGTCGCGTCGTCCGTCGTCGCCACCGAAAACGTCGCCGCGCGTTCGGGGGACGCCGACGCGTCGTCCGTCGGCGCGTACACGTCCGCGCACCGAACGCGCGCGCGTCGCGCGACGACGACGAGTTCGTCGAGTTCGTCGTCGTCGCCGCCTCCGACGGCGTACGCGCGCGGTTTGACTGTCTTTTCTGACGTCACGAACGCGCTTCGGGCGCGCGTCGTCGAGCGGACGCGACGTTCGGGCGCCGACGCGAATCGACACGAAGCGCCGCTCGCGTCGTGCGTCACCACCCCTCGCGCGCACCGCACGCGAAACGACGACGCGGTGCGTTCGTTCGTCGCCGCGAAGACCACGTCCACGCCGAGGACGCGTCGCCGCGTGCGATACGAATCGGCGCACGCGTTCGCGCACGCCACCATGATTCGCGCCGTCGACAACCCTAAACCCGCCGAACGCGTTCTCGCGACGAACGCGAGTGACCCGTCGGACACGTCGCGCGTCGCCCGCATCAGCGCGTTCGGCGGCGTCACCGTCGACCAACACGCCTCGCGATCGAACGCGACGCGTCTCGTCGCCGCCGTCGACGCGTCGTCGCACGTCGTTCCCGCGACGACGTGCGCGTTGGTCCCGACGAAGGCGAACGCCGAACACCCCGCGACGCGCGAGCGTCGCGTCGCGCCCGACCGCGCGCGCGGCGTTCGACACCGCGCGGTCGGCGCGCACACGTACGGATTGATGACGCGAAGACCGACGACGAACGGCGCCTCGTCGGCGACGAGTCTGGCGGCGAGTTGAAACGTCGCCGTCGACCCCGCGGCGGCTTCGGCGTGTCCCGCGCGCGATTTACTCGCCGAGAGCGCGAGCGGGTGGAGTCGTGCGTCTCCGTGCGTTTCCGCGAACGCGTTTCGAAGCGATTCACACTCGATGGGATCTCCGAGCGGCGTCCCCGTGCCGTGCGTCGAGACATCCGTCGCGAATTCGTCGGCGGCGGGTTCGAGCGCGAGCCTCGCCTCGACGACGACGCGCGTCTGCGCGGGTCCGTTGGGCGCCGTGAGCGACGAACTTCGTCCGTCTTGTCCACACGCGGTCGAACGCACGACGAATGACGCCGACGCCGACGCGCTCTTCTCGCATCGAGACGACGCCGCGCGCATGAAGAGACACGCGACGGCCTCCGCGCGTCCGTACCCGTCGGCGCTCGCGTCGAACGTTTTACACCGACCGTCGCGCGCGAGCATGCCGGCGACGCGCGCGGCGTCGAAGGTCTCTCGCGCGAGCGCGTAGTTCACCCCGACACACGCGTGCGCCGTCGCGCTCGACCGATCCCCGAACGCTAAGTGCATCGTCACGAGACTCGCCGAACACGCCGTGTCCACCGCCACGGCGGCGCCGCGAAATCCAAAGACGAAACTCACGCGTCCCGCGCACGCGGAGAGCGCGCGTCCGGTCGCCGCGAACGGACCGAGAGTGTCGTCGCGTTCGAGTTCGCACAATGATCCGTATTCGACGTGTTGAATCCCCGCGAAGACGCACACGTCGCGCGCGTCGTCGTCGTCGACGTCGAGTCGACACTGGGCGACGCGTTCGAGCGCGCCGCGGTGTTGCGGATCGACGGCGGCGGCTTCCGCTCGACCGACGGTAAAATACGCGCGATCGAACGCGTCGACGCGCGAGAGGAACGCCCCGAACCGCGCGTCGTCGTGTGTCGTTCGAACGCGCCACCGGTCGGCGGGAACGGCGCGCGCGGCGTCGGAACGCGCGCGGAGGAGCGCGTCGTCGTCGTCGTCGAGCGCGCCGACGGGAAATCGTCCCGACCGCGCGAACGCGACGCGCGCGCGACGCTCCCGGCGCGGCGACGCCTCGACCGCGGGTTCGGTCGCGGGCGCGATGTCGCGCGCCGACCGTCGCGCGCGGGAGAGCTCGTCGACGACGCGCGCGGCCAAATCACGAATCGTCGGGTAATCGAACGCCGCCGTCGCGGGAAGACGCACGTCGAATCGTCGACACACGACGTCTCGTAATTCGACGCTCGCGACGGAGTCTAGACCCGCGCGCATCATCGGCGCGTCTCTCGAAACGTCGACGCCCACGAGGTCCTTCACGATGGTTTCGATGGCGTCTTCGACCGTCGACGCGCGGCGTTGCACGACGTCGTCGTCGTCCGCGCCCGAACGACGAGACGTCGAACGCGTACGCGCGCGAGTCGCGTTCGCGTTCGCGTTCGCGGGCGACGCCGCCGCCGCCGACGAAGACCGCGGCGAGACGACGAAGACCGCCGGCGTCGACGCGCCCGCCAACACCTGGACCAACACGCGCGCGCCGACGGCCACCGGAAGCATCCCGAGCCCGAGCCGTGACGCTCTCTCGCGCGTCATCGGCGTCGACGCCATGCCCGCGCCTTCGAACGCGCCCCATCGCACGCTCGTCGCGCGAACGCCTCTCTCGCGCGACTCCACGGCGAGTTCGTCCAACGCCGCGTTCGCGCTCGCGTAATTCGCTTGGCCCGTCGGGGACACCAAAGCGGCGACGGAGGAGAAGTAGACGTGAAATCGCGGCGAGGCGGCGGTCGCTCGCCGCGCGGACGTCGCGGCGACGAGTTTCGGCGCGAAGACGTCTCGGGACGCGGCGTGCGTTTGACGCGAGAGCGTCCCGTCCGCCAAGATCCCCGCGGCGTGCACCACCGTCTCGTACGCGCACCGCGCGAAGACGTCTCGCGTCTCCGACATGAGCGAACCATCGGCGCGAACGACGACGCGTTCGCGTTGCGCGGAGACGTCGGCCGACGCGCGGCCTCGACGAGACGCGGCGACGGAGCGACGAGACGCGGCGTTCACGACGACGCGTCCGAGCGCGCCGGTTCCGCCGACGATGAGGACGTCTCGACGTGTCGACGACGACACAGGAGACGACGACGCTTGATTGAGCGCGCGCACCGGGCGCGTCTCTTCAAAGACGCGTCCCGTCGAGCCACCGCCGCCGACGTCGAGTTCTCGGCGCGCCGACCGAAGCACCGTCTCGACGCCCTCGCCGCATCCGACGGCGACGAACGCGTCCGCGCGCGACGGGACCGCGAACGCCGCGTGCGTCAACGCCACGGTCGTCGACGCCGCGCGCGCGGTCGTCGGCGCGGTGACGAGGGCGCGCGTCTCGCGGTCGAGGTGGACGACTTCGTACGCGACGGAGGACGCGTCGACGCCGCCTCGGCGTCGACGTCGTCGTCGAACGCCGACGGCGACGACGAGCGACGCGCCGACGTCGAGAGACGCGCACGACACGCCGCCGTTCGTCGTCTCCGCGAACGTCACGAACGCGGACGCGTCGACGTGACGCGCCACCATCGCCTCGCACGCGTCGACGTCGGCGTCGAAAACGCCAAACCCTCGAGCGCGCGCGAGTCGACGCGGCGTCGCGCGCCGCTCGAGAACGAACGCGTACGAAGTCGTCGCCGCGCGGCGTCTCGAACGATGCGGCCGACCACGTCGCACGCGCGCGACGCCCGCGGACGACGTCACTTCGTCGTGCGCCGCGCGCACTCGAACGACGACGACGTCTTCGGCGACGCGTCGGCGAACGACGAATCTCGCGAGCGTAAACGCGTCGTCGTCGAGCGCGCGTTCCACCGCCGCGCGCACGCAGAGCGCGATCGCGTCTCGCGACGATTCCCGTCGCACCGTAAACGTACACGCACACGACGTCGTCGTCGTCTCGACGGCGCGAATCGTCGGCGCGCGCGTCGGCCAAAACCGTCTCTCGCGCGAAAACGTCGCGTTTACGCTCGGCGCGCGCGCGAAAAAGCCGACGCCGCTCGACGACGCCATGACGACGTGCGCGTTCGTGCCTTGAAACGCAAACGCGCTCGCGTGGACGTTGACGCGCGCGAGCGAGCCGAGCGGTGCGTTCGCGCGCGGGACGTACGCGCGTCCGTCGACGCGGACGTACGGCGAGAGTCGTCGAAGATGACACGCGCCGAACGCGCGTCTCGCGCGACACGCCGTCTCGTGTCCGACCGCGAGGGCGAGCGCCCCCGACGCCGGTTCCGCGTGACCCATCCATGATTTTAACGCCTGAAACGTCACCAGTCGCGTCGGTCGACACAACGCGCGCGACGACGCGTTGGCCTCGATGGGATCGCCGAGCGCGGTGCCCGTGCCGTGCGCGAAGAGCGTCGCGTCGGCGCGTTCGTCGTCGGTACATTCGTCGGCGTCGGAGGCGACGCGAGACGCGTCTCGGGACGCGAGACGCATCGCCTCCTCCTGCGCCGTCCCGTTCGGCGCCGTCAACGCGCTCGAGCGTCCGTCTTGATTGACGCGTCCGCTCGCCAGACGCGTCCCGGTTCCGCCGCCGTCGGACGCGACGACGGACGCCACGAGCGTCTGGACGCCCTCGCCTCGACCGTACCCGTCGGCGTCGGCGTCGAACGTTTTACACCGTCCCGACGGACTCAACATCCCGGCCCCGCCGAGGACTCTGTGCATGTCGTCGGTGAGAATGAGCGACGCGCCGACGATGAAGGCGCGAGAGAGCGAAATCGCCGCGCTCGAAGCGCTCGCCGCCGCCAATCCGTCGCGCGCGACGACGGCGGCGCACAGCGACGACGAACACGCGGTATCGACGCTCACGCTCGGCCCTCGAAACGCGAACACGAAGGAGACGCGTCCCGCCACGACGGAAGATTCGTTCCCCGTACCCTTGAAGGCGTCGTGACGAACGCCGTGCGAACGCAAGAGATTAGCGTAATCTTTCCCCGCGCACCCGACGTAGACGCCGCAATCGGAACGCGCGTCGTCGAGCGCGCGCGCGCACGCCGCCGTCGCGTCGAGCGTCAACCGTTGGCGAGGATCGAGCGTGATGAGCTCGCCCGCGCTCGCGGGACCGAAGACGAGCGGGTCGAAGACGGCGAGACGCGCGACGGTCGGGACGACGAACCCGCCGAACGCGTTCGCCGCGCCTTCGTACGCGTCCCGTTCGCGCGACGCCGGCGTCGGGATCACCGAGTCGCGAGGCGAGGCGTCGTCCTCGAGCGAGGTTACGCCGGCGATGACGACCACGCGTGGTGTCTCGCGACGAACGCGCGACGCGTCGACGACGACGACGTCGTCGACGAGGGATTCCACGGGGCGAGTGGTCGCCGCGTCGCCGCCGAGCCGTCGAACGATTTCGCGCGCGGCGGCGGCGACGGTCGGGTGGTCGAAAAATAACGTCGACGGCGCGTCGACGGTGAAACGCGTCCCGACCGCCGCGGCGAGATCGACGGCGCTCAGACTGTCCAAACCGTGTTGCATGAGCGGCGCGTCGGCGTCGACGTTCGCGCCGAGAACGCGCGCGACGACGGCGGAGACGCTCGTTCGGACGTCGGCGAATCGTACCGAGGATGACGGCGACGACGGCACCGAGACGACGCGCGTCGTCTTCGTCGACGCTCGCTCGCTCGTCGTTTCCGTCGTCCCGACGTTGAACTCGCCGAAGAACGCGCGATCGAGGTGCGTCGCGCTCGCCGCGAGCGCGCGCAAATCAAACGCGGCGACGCACGTCGTCGCGCTCGCGAAACGACACGTCGTCTCGAGCGCACGCGCGCCTCGCTCGGCGCTCAACCCGCGCACGCCCAAGCTCGAGAGCCGACGCATGGTCGCCTCGCGTTTCGTCGCCATGCCGACGTCGAGCCACGGTCCGAATTGCACGGCGACGTCGTCCGAACCGGCGCGTCGACGCGCGCGCGCGATGAAATCCAACGCGCCGTTCGCCGCGGCGTAATTCGCCTGTCCCGAAGATCCCAAGAGAGAGGCGACGCTGGACATGAAGCGCGCCGACGACGGGGACGCGACGCGTCGGCGTCGGCGTTCGACGGCGCGCGGTTTCGGCGCGCACACGACGAAGAGTCCGCGCGCGGTGTGATTCGCGAGCGCGCCGTCGACGAGCGTCCCGCTCGCGAAGACGTCTCGCGCGTTTCGCGTCGACGGCGACGCGTCCACCTCGCATCGCGCGGCGACGTCGCTGGCGACGCCGCGAACGACGGAACGGCGAAAACGCGTCGACGGCGCGAAAAACGCGTCGACGGCGCGTCCTCGACCCGTGCGTCCGGTGAGGACGACCTCGGGCGCGCGCGCGCGAAGAGCCGCCGACGCCGCGACGCCGCCGAGCGCGCCGAATCCGCCGAAGACGCGCACGTCGTCGCTCGAAGGCGTTCGCGCGAAGAACGTCGCCGTCCTGGGCCGATGACGACGACTGCACGCGCTCAGGCACCGCGCGTGCGTCAACACGTCGACGCACGCGCACGATTCGTACCCGCGCGACCACGTCGCGTCGACGTCGTACGATTCGCTCGCCGCGGTTTTGAATAAGCCGCTCGCGTGTTCGGCGTCGACACCGACGACGCGCCACGACGCGTCCCGACGCGACGCGACGACGCCGAGACACGTCGCCGCGTGTCTCGCGAAATCGTCCACCGCGGTGCCGCGGTAGACGACCGGCGCGCGATTCGACGTCGCGCGGCGCGCGCACGCGTACGCGTCGGCGCGCGTCTCCTCGCGACGCCGACTCGACGCGTCGACGCGGCGTCGCGCGACGGATTTCACGCCGAGACGCACCACGCGCGCGTCTTCTCGCGCACCGAGCGGAACCAACGCGTGCGATGAAAACGACGAACGCGACGACGCGTCCTCCTTCGTCTCGAGCACGGCGCGCGCGCGCGCCTCGTCGAAACGCGTCGTCGACGGTCCCAGGCGACTCGCGTCGGCGCCGACGGGAATCGCGAGCGGCGCGTCCGAATCCAGCGGCGCGCCGAGATGGAACGCGCCGTCCAACGCGGCGATGAACGCGGCGTCGGTTCGCGCGTCTCTCGCGACGGCGATTCGCGAGCGCGCGCCGTCGCCGCGAATGTTTCTCAACGCGCGAAACCGTCGACCGTATTCCAATCCTCGACGAAGGAGCGACTCGTAAAAGGCGCGCGCGTCGAGCGGGACGTCGTGCGTCGCTCGAAGACGGTCCACGGTCGACGTCCGCGAGAAACAGTCGTCTCGGGTATCGGAAGTATCGTCAAATCTCCGTCGAGGTACCGCGGCGAGGTACCGCGACGCGCACCTCTCGCCGCCGTCGGACGAGACGGAACACGCGCCCGCGACGATGCGCGCGACGACGACGTACGTCGTCGTCTCGCGCTCGGAGAGACGCATGACGGACGCGACGACGAGATCTGTCGACGCCACGGCGTGATCCGCGCACAGACACTCGCCCGCGCGCGACACGAGGTGCATCATCCCGGCGCCGGGAAACACGGGTCGACCGTCGACGCGATGGTCCTTCACGTCGACGACGCCGTCGCAATCGCCGTGGAATCGAACGACGGCCGACTCTCGCGGGGACACCGACTCGACGACGCTCGCGCGCGTCAACACCGATCGCATGTCCACCGCGAACCAAAACCGATGCGCATGCTCGACGTGACGACGACGCCGCTCGAGCGCGAACGCCGTCGCGTCGCCGCCGCGAAATTTCCAAAGCGCGACGCGCGCGTTCGTGCCTTGAAACGCGAACGCGGACGCGCCGCCGTCGACGCGCGCGCACGACGTTCGCTCGCGGTTCACGTCCGCGATGGATGCCGACGCCAAACCCTCTACGAGATGCGGGTTGACGACGGCGAGTCGACGCGCGCCGAAGGACGTCTCCGCGCTCAGGTGCGCCGAAAGAAACGAGAGAGACACGACGCCGCTCGCCGGTTCGGCGTGTCCGAACCAACTCTTCGACGCCTCCAAGCGCGCGTTTTTCATCGTCGCGGCGACGGCGATCACCTCGATCGGATCACCCAACGGCGTTCCCGTGCCGTGTAAGTGCGCGACGACGCCGTCGGCGTCGGCGCGTTCGCACGCCGCGAGCGCGGCGCGTTGCGCGTTTCCATTCGGCGCCGTGAGCGCGCTCGAGCGTCCATCCTGATTCACCGCGCTCGCGCGCGCGATGAGAAAAATCATATCGTCGTCGTTTCCATCGTCGTCGTCTTTGACGCTGAATCGAAACATTCGACACGATTCCGCGCGCGCGTACCCGTCGGCGAGCGCGTCCAACGCGTGACACCGACCGCTCGGCGATAACATCCCGGCGCGATTAAACTGTTCCGTCACGCGCGGGTGAAGGATGACGTTGACGCCGCCGACTAAAGACGCGACGACGACGACGGACGACGCGGTGAGATCCGCGCGCGCGTGGTGCGCGGCGACCAAGGAGGACGAACACGCCGTGTCCACGGAACACGACGGTCCCGTGAAATCAAAGACGTAACTCACGCGTCCGGAGACGACGGAGACGAAGGACCCCACGGCGTCGTACGACGACGCGGATGGGTCGATGGCGGTGATGGCGTCGCCGTACTCGCGACTCGCGACGCCGAGGTGGACGGCGACGCGCGTCCCGACGTCGTCGAGGCCGACGGACGCCGCGCGCAGCGCCAATCGCTGTTGACAATCGCACCGACGCGATTCCTCGTGGTTCACGCCGAACGCGTCGGCGTCAAAGTGCGAGACGTGGGACATCGCGTTCACGAACGTCGCCGGAAGCGTGGTGGTGGTGGTGTCGCGTCGTCGAAGCGCGTCGACGCTCCACTTTTCGTGCGGAATTGGTAGCGATTCGTCGACGTCTCGCGGAGAGACGTCGCACTCGACGCGCGCGCCGACGATGATCATGCGATCGCGTGCGCTCGATATCGCGCCGTCACCGTCGCCGCCGTGACGTGATGGTGTTTCTTTTTCGATGGCGCGAACACCAGCGACGAAACGCGCCGCCGCCGCTGGCGTCGGATAATCAAACAGAAACGTCGACGCGAGTTTCATCGAAAACGCTCGCGAGAGCTCGTCGGCGAGCTCGGTGGACGCGATCGAGTCTACACCCGAATCCATGAACGGCGCCGAGACGTCGATTTTGGTGCCGACGACGCGTTCGACGCACGCGAGCACCGTCTCGAGCGCGTCGACGCGTCCCAGCGTCGTCTTCGTCGGCGTCGTCTCGGGCGCCTTTGTCGGTTTCGCGACACGGTCGACGACGCGTTGGAGGAATTCATCCTCACACCGTCCCGTCGCCTCGGCGTACGCGCGCCAATCGACTCGACAGACGCACGTCACGCTTGGCGCGCGCGAGTCGCTCGCGAGTCGTCGCACGACCGCCATCGTCTCCTCGGGACTCGCGTACGCCACGCCCATCGCGCGCAGCCGAGCGCGAACCTCGTCGTCGTCCCCCATCCCACCTCCGGACCACGGTCCGAACTGAAACGAGCGCGCGCGCAGACCACACCTCGTCGACGCTCTTGCGCGCGCGTCCAACATTTCGTTCGCGCCCGCGTACGACGCTTGTCCGATCGATCCGAGCGCGCCCGCCACCGACGTACAGAAAATCGTCGTCGCGCGCGCGTCCGTCGACGCGCGTTTGGACGCGACGACGACGCGCGTCGCGCGCGCGGTGATGTTTCGAAACGACGCGTCGGCGAGCGCGCCGGCGGCGTGTACGACGACGACGGGCGCGACGTGCGCGAGACGACGACGCGAAAAGACGCCTTCGCGCGAGGCGACGGTGAGCGCTTCGTCTCGAAGAAGACGCGTCGTCGAGTCGAGTCGACGTCCGCGACCGGACGTCGACGCCCAACGCACGTGAGAGAATGCGTGCGGCGCGAGGTATCGCGTGACGTGTCCGCCGACGGCGCCGGTTCCACCGACGACGATCATTTCGTCGCGTCCCGGCGCCGTCCCGGCGAGAAACGCGAGACGCGCCGCGCGGCGACGAAACCCGCGCTCGACGCGCGGAACGCGACGGCGTTCGAGCGTGCGCGCGCACGCCGACGCCACGCGCACTCGATCCGATCGATGACGCTCCAACGCCACCGAACGCAACGCCGCGACGACACCGTGACTCGAACACGACTCGGTGAGACGCAGAGATTCGTAAAACGTCGGAAACGCGAGCGCGCCGAGTAACGGTCTCGGTCTCGTGTCGACGACGCGTCTCGTTTCCTCGCGCGCGTGCGCGCAGAGTTTCCTGTGCGTCGTCATCGCGTACGCGTCGACGCTCGTCGCGGCGTTTCTTACCGCGCCA
>Ga0181573_10000182_pt1 | contig 64671 bp, 52 predicted proteins | sample 101ome_25_FD_148643 | JGI IMG/M metagenome (GOLD analysis project Ga0181573, IMG submission 148643) | Coastal salt marsh microbial communities from the Groves Creek Marsh, Skidaway Island, Georgia - 101409BT metaG (spades assembly) | ecosystem: Environmental > Aquatic > Marine > Intertidal zone...
ACGAACCTTTGTGTTTTTTAAAGCAATTCACGGAACAATACGAAGATCGACACTTTGGACACTTGTACGGCGCGGTCGCGGAGTCGCAGACGACACACGGCGGCATGTGCGTGAGTGGGGATTGATTCGCATAGTTTGACAAAGTAAAAACGACTCACTCGCGTTGGCAGGACGTTACGCAGCGTACACTCGAACGGTCAATTCAGGCCTGGTGATCGGCGCCGTCGCCGTCAATGGGTCTAAATAATCGCGAGCGATGATGAAGAGTCGTGACATTGGCGGCGGATCGCCGATGACGACGCAGGGAATTGCTGGAACGATGGCGTCGCACGCGCGTCTGTCAGAGCCGAATGCGACGACGAACGATGTCGCATTGGATGTAAACGACCGGTCGTCGATGGCGCCGATGACTCTGACGTCTCGGGCGCTGAATACCCGGGACCATGGGCTCCCGGTGTGGTACAGAGCGATGTTCGAAAACGTCGATACGCGCTGCGCGACGGCGTCGCCGCCGCTCACGGTGAGGACAAAGCGCCGAAGCGCATCGCTCGGTATGAATTCAGCCGAGACGGAATACAAACAATCTGAAGTCGCACCAAAGCAACCAGAGCGCGTGTTAACGCCGTGTAAAGACCAAGGATTATAAGATGGGTCAGATAAACACCGGGCGTAATCCACCCGCACCGGGACGAGGGTCGTTTTCCTGACAAATCGAACCGGTGCGCGGAAAATGTCGTCGCTTCTTTGCAAAGTCGCCGGCTGCTCGTAAAGTCGTTCATCGTCGATTCGAACGCGAGACGGAGGTATCTTTTGACTCACAATTTGCCCACCGGTCGATGACGATCCGTCTCTGCGAGCTCGAACGAAGAAACAATCGTTCCAAGGCGTTTTCATCCATTCGCCCAGGACATCATCATCGGAGGATGACGACAGCGGAGGCCAATACGCAACTCGCATCGACGCTGACAATAAATCCGCCGACAAACCTCTTCCCAATCGCACGTCATTAAAGATTGGTTGCGCATTCACTGGAAACTCACCGAAAGCTCGACGAATGGCTTTCAACGTCTCCTCGCTCCTCGTCGACGCGAAACAAAACGTCGAGTTTTTTCCAAATTCCGAATTGGCTGAATTCACTGGCCATCCCGCCATCGCGCTCACCACGCGATTCCTTCTCCTGTACACGTACGTCACGAATGAAAAATACCTCATCGTCTTTTCCTGCGGCATTTGTCCGCACGCCACGAGTGCGTCTCCCGGATTTAAGCGATATGCGCTCGTCCCATCTCCCGGCGCGTCGCGTCGAAAAACCCGCGCGTACTGCATTCCGGGATTCCCCATCCCATCGCTATCACCCGCACCCTCCATCGCCCGAGCTCTTTCTGTCTCCACATCGTGCGTGAACGCCATGTCAACGCCCGCGTCTTCGATTCCGTACGCGTCGGCATCGTTCGTCGTCGTCATCGTCAGCAGTTTCTCCTTGGCTCTACGAATGTCATAGAAACCGTCGGCATCGATCTCGTTCGCTTGCGCCCCATCGCGCCCCATCATCACGAACAAACCACAGACGAGCGCGACGCGGAGAGGAACGAAACGACGACGACCGCGATCCGCGCGTCGACGCGCGTCGCGTCGACGCGATCTCATTCCTCCGTCGTCACGAAATGAATCGTGAATCGTCAAGTCCAACCATGGTTGAGACGAAACGTCACACAACTAAACCCTAACACACAATACTGTAACATACATAAACCTATCTATACACAAAACAAAAACCTACATACTATATACACATACAAATGTACCCGATGACCTCGGTTTCGGTGCCCATTCAGAGGCACCTCGCGACGACGTCGTCAGTGTGAGTCAGGCACGGATACGGACGAGGACGACGACGACGACGACGCGGACGCGACGAGGAAGAGGAGAAGACGGTCTTCCGCGTCTCGTTTCCCGTCGTCATGTCACCGAGCGGAGGCGGTCGCGGTGACGGCGTCGGTGTCGGAGTGCGAACGCGTGGGCGCGCGCAGCGGGAGCGGCAAGGTCAACGCGACGCGATGCGAACGACGACGACGTCTTTAGCGTTCGAAGAGAAGACCGAGGGCGCGTCCGCGAGGAAACGACGAAGGAATGCGTCGACGACGATGACGTCGAAAAAGTCGTCGACGGCGGCGGGGAAAGGGGGCGCGGTGGCGGCGGTTCAGATTTTGTTCGAGGACGCGTCTCGGGCGGAGATAAGGCGTCGTCGGGTGGAGGGAACAGCGACGACGGCGACCACGACGACTGCGGCGACGTCAAAGTCGGTGGGAGAATCGTCGGGGACGACGGTGAGTAGCGATGCGATGACGGCGACGACGTACGGGGGAACACCGCCGGTTGTTTCGATGTTGGGGTACGGGTCTCGGTCGGGCGCCACGACTACGACTACGACTACGACTACGACGAGACTTCGTAGAGCTGCCGTATCGAGCGCCGGTAAGAAGAAGAAGGATAACACCGAGGGACACTTGGAGTATGAACTCGGCGATACGCTCGCCGGGGAGTATAGAATTCTGAGTTTGCTCGGCGAGGGAACTTTCGGTCGGGTGCTCGAGTGCCGAGATACGATTACGGAGGACGTGTGCGCCATCAAGGTGATTAGAAACGTAGCCAAGTACCGAGACGCTGCGATGACGGAGATTGAAGTCTTGACGCACGTCGCCCTCGGTGATCCCGGAGGAGGCGGGGAAAACTTCAATTGCATCAAGCTTAGACGCGCTTTCGATTACGAAGGTCACATTTGCATGGTTTTCGATAAGTTTGGACCGAGTCTTTTTGACTTCTTGAGGACAAACCGATACAAGCCGTTTCATCCGCACACGGTTCAAAGCTTTGGTAAGCAGTTGCTCATCGCCGTGGAGTACTTGCACTCGATGGGGATGATTCACACCGATCTCAAGCCAGAAAATGTCTTGTTGTTGAACAAATCGTACCGCGATAACAAGATGTATCGCGTACCCGTGGATCACACGATTCGTTTGATTGATTTCGGCAGCACGACGTGGCACCATCGCCATCACAGTGCGGTGGTCTCGACGAGACACTACAGAGCTCCGGAAATCATTCTCGGCACTGGATGGTCGTATCCTTGCGATATGTGGTCTGTCGGTTGCATTTTGATCGAGCTGTTGAGCGGTGAGGCGTTGTTTCGCACGCACGACAACTTGGAGCACTTGGCGATGATGCAACACGCGCTCGAAACCTCTGTGCCTAGTTCCGTCGCGAACAAGGTTCACGTGAGCAAGCGCATCGATTACTTTGATGCAAACGGTAAAATCAACTGGCCAAACGAAGCCACCGACGCTGAATCTTACAGCGCCGTGGGGAAGACGGGAATCATTCGCAACGTCATTGAGAAGCATTTGAGCGGACAGGCGCGCGAACTCTTTATCGACTTGATTAAGAGGCTTTTAGAGTTTGACCCGCAACGTAGAATTACGTCCGAGCAAGCGAGAGACCATCCATTCTTTTCCATCAATCTCGAATCGATCGAATGGAAGATTTCGGCGCAAAAAAAGACTGCGCGACGAACGTCGCAACAAGAATGATGAATGAGACAGACGCGCGAGGAGAAGAATTTACATTTTATTCGCTCTCTTTGCGCGCGCAGCACGCACGCACAGCACCGAACGCAACACTTTCCATCATCTAGTAGGATACACGACACGAAGAAGCAACGTTGAAATTGCATCATAAGAGTGTTTCTGTAATATTACACGAAAGAGGTCGCCAACAACAAACGCCCAAACTTTTTCTTTGTCAATCGTAGTCGTCCTCATCCGCGCCAATCTCAGTCGCCTGCGCGTCGAGAGTCCCGGCTCCACCTAGCGAACCCACGGCATCGAAACTCGCCATCGGTGCCGCGGTCGGTTTCTCTTCCTCCTCTTCCTCCTCCTCGACGAAATCATCCGTGTACGTCTTCCGGACCGTTCTTCCCGAGCGAGACCTCGTCGTCTCTCGCTTTGGCACGGGCGCGTCTGGATCAAACTCCTCATCCGTTTCGCTCAAATCCTCGAAATCCTCCTCCTCCTCTTCCTCGTCGTCATACTCTTCCTTCTTCACCCTTCTTCGCCCACCGCGACTGGTGGTGGTGGATTTTTTCGAGCCCGACGTCGCCTTGCTCTTCTTCTTCTTTGGCGCCTCGTCGTCGAGCGATCCGCCGAATGCGCCCAAGCTTCCCATCTCCAAGCTTCCACCGCTCGCCTTGCTCTTCTTTCTCTTCCCCATCGCACCCGCCGTCGCATCATCATCCATCTCCTTCTCCTTGAGTTCCGCCTCCATCGCGTTTAAATCCGGCGGCGGCGGTAGATCCGCCACGCCTTCCACGACGTCGCTCAGAAAATCAAAAGCCTCTGGCACCATCGCGATCGCCCCCTTCAAATGCGTCGCCTGAATCGTCTTCGCCCCGTGTAACACCGCCACATCGCACGTCGTCGTCGTCAACTGTTTCACGAAGAGTTCCATCGCCCTCGCGAGGACCACCGGGGCGCCGTTCGCGATTTTCCCCACGTCTTCGTCGCGCTGCATCATTCGTTTGATCCTCGCCGCGAGCGGGTTGAACGCCTTCTTCGGCGCCATCCTTTGCGTTTAAAGCCTCCGCGCCGCCGTTCGATCGATCGAGGCGAAGGGGTGAACGCGCGGAGTGAAATTCTCTCCTTCGTTCCCGCGCGTCCCGACGTGTTTCCGCGCGTCGCGTCGGCGTCGGTGTGCCGTCGATTCGGGCCGATTGCGCGTCGCGCGCGCGCGTCCTCAACGTCGCGGTCGGGTGAGAGACGTCAGTCCACGCCGAGGCGACGCGACGGGACGAGCGCGCGACGCGCACAGAATTCGTGACGATGGCGTCGCGAAACGTTTCGGTGTCGATGTCGCCGTCGACGAGCGGCGCGTTTTCGATGACGACGACGAGGACGAGGACGAGGACGACGACGACGACGCGGGTGATGCGTCAGAGGAACCGGCGGCGAGAAATGCGCTTTAGTGTGTCGAGCGGACGACGACGACGAAGGATGACGGCGGCGTCCGTGGATGAGGAGGACGAGATGAAGATTGAGATTTCGGAGCGACCGACGCACTGGCGGTGTGAGGAGGGGTTTTATGACGACGCCGAGGCGTTGAGAGCGACGTACGACGAGAGGATGGCGGACCCGCTGCGCGTGAACGCGGAACGCTTTGTTTGGGATTATTGGCACGTGCCGAATCAGTACACGCTGTTGCGAACGCCGGCGGAGGATTACTTTGGGACGGAGGCGTACGGGAGATTGGAGCGAGCGCTGTTGGATTTCGGAAAGCGAGAGCTGGGGTGTGGTGGGATTACGCCGATTTGGATGTCGTGTTACGTGGATTCGATGCGGCAAGAGTTGCACGCAGACGTGCCGCACGGGCCGTTTGCGTTCGTGTTGAGTCTCACGCCGCAGGATGGCGACGGGGAGTTTGAGTTTAAGGGTGGAGAGACGCAAATAATGCGGCCGGAGCGGTTGAATTACTGGAAAACGTTCGACGCGTCTGAGGTTATTGAGAGGTCTCAGATTATGGAGACGATTTCGCCGAATTTTAACCGATTGGTCGTCTTCGATCCGCGCTTACCGCACGGCGTGACGGAGGTTCGCGGGACGCAAGATCCGAGATACGGACGTTTGGTTCTTCATGGATGGTTTACCGATCCGATGCCTTCGTTTTCGGGCGCGCTGACGGAGGAAGACGCCACCGAGGCGCTCGAGGAAACACTTCCGGCGTTGTACGAGCGTCTCGTCGAACTACCCCGCGCGAGCGGTATCGTCTGCGCCTCTCTCACCGTTGCGCCGAATGGCACGGTGAGCAATTTACGCTTCGCGAGCGACACGCTCACACCGATTCCCCTACCCGAAGCGCCGAGCGAAACGGATATTCGCGACGCCATCATGTTGGAAATCGGCGGCGCGCTCATGGATACGCGTTTCCCGGCGCGCGACGGCGAATCCGTCATCACGCTCCCGTTCTCGTTTGAATGATGAAACATAATTTTTCTTTGTAACATGCAGTGCTCGTCACCCGACGATATCACGGACCCGATGCATATCCTCTTTTCTTTCCATCCAAAAGAAGAAGAGGTGGAAAAAGCGCACTCGGGTCCAACTACCTCTCCACACCAAGGCGCCACCGCGCCTGTGTCACGCGGTGAGCCCGCCTCCTCCCCCCCCGAGGCGATGGCGATAGCGCCGGCAACCTCCTCGGAAGACTTTGTCTCGGAAGTCTACGCCTTTGGCGACGTCGAAGTCGTCGCCGTTCGTCCGCGCGCGTGGCCTGAGGAGACCTCAACCGCCGACTGCGATGAAACCGGCCGCGTCGCCTGGCGCGCGCAACCGACGCTCTGCGCCTATCTCTCCTCGAAACGCGGGAGAAGAGAGGTGATCGCGTCTCGTCGACGCGTCCGCGAGCTCGGCTGTGGGCTCGGGATTCCGGGGATTTTGTGTTGGAGACTCGGCGCGAAGGAGGTTGAACTCACCGACGGCAACGCGGGCGTCGTGAAGGATTTGAAGCTCGCCATCGCGGAAAACGAAGCGAGAGCGGGAAGCGCGCGCGTTGGGTTGGGAAAAATAACCGCGCGGGAGTTGGCCTGGGGATCCGACGGAACGATGGATTGGAGCGAGGAAGGGAAATGGGAAATGATTGTTGCGAGCGACGTGGTGTATTCGGCGACTTCGGCGAGCGGCGTGTTGGAATGCGTGGAACGTACGCTCAGTTTGACGGATGGACTCTTCGTTCTCGCGTACGTTTCTAGGTGGCCGAACGTTGACAGGGCGTTGTACGACGCCGTTGTCAGTACGGGTTTCGATGCAACGTTGATACCTTTGGCGACGTTTACACAAGAGGAGAGCTTGGAGGAATTGAGCGACCGCCCGTGTTTGTTCGCGCTGCGACGAAGTGTGGATCGCGCGATGGGGTGCTTCACCGCAGAAGACCCCAACGTATGCGGGGTTTCGAGAGAATGGTTCGTCGAGGAGACGGGGCGATTGGTGGTGACGCCCATCGATGCTTTGACTGAGACCTTTGGCACCGATTTGGACGTGTTGCTGCAGTCGCACGCATCTAACATTAAAATGCTGGAGATCAACGCAAAGGGTCCCTTCAAACTGGACAGAAACGTGATTCAAGTTTTATTTTCCACGCTGGAGAAACACGCAACGCTTCTCAACCTCGTTGAAATCGAGATTGTTGAGACTTGGATGAACGACGACTGCTGGCGGGTTGTGGAAGCCTTCTTGACCAATGTCGGTCGTTCGTTGCAGAGATTCGTAGTCGAGGGAGAAGACTTGAGCGCCAGCTCTTTGCGAACATTCGGTTCTTCGTTGGAAGGGCTCACCGAGTTGCGTGTCCGGCGTTGCGAGCGTTTTGACGCCGCGGCAGCTCAAACTCTCTGTCGCAATTGGAACACTTTTGCACTGAAACGACTAGACATAAGCAATTGTCCTCTTGGAGACGAAGGCGTTCGACTGGTGTGTTCTTCTCTGAGCTCATCGTTGGAATTCCTTCGTCTGTGTCACGTGGATTTATCGGCGCTCGGCATTTCTGCCATGTGTAAAGCACTCGACGAGCGTCTGGATGCTCTCCGCGAACTGGACATTAGTAGCAACGAGAACGTGAGTTCCTCCGGTGCGGCGGAGCTAGGGGACTCTCTCCGAAACGTGTCGAACAGTTTAATCACACTAGACCTACGAGGCTGCGCAATCGGTGATGAAGGTCTTCGTTGGCTGAGTCAAAGTGATGCAGGCTTGCCGTCGCTGTCAAATCTTGAATCATTAAAACTGGGTTCAAACGGTATAGGTGACGATTCGATGGAGGTATTTGCCGAGTCCGTATTGAAAACATCCCTCTCTAGGTTGAAGAATATCGATTTGTCCATGAATACGCTGACATGGCGAGGGATGTACGATTTGACCGACGCATGGGATTCTGAAGACGAACCAGTCGCGCTCACGTCGATCAATTTAAGAGGTAATTACATAGGAGACGACGGGGTAGAGGCGATATCCGAAGTCATGCATAAAGGTCTACGAGTCTTAGAGACGCTCGATCTGACGGGTTGCGATATTAGCGCATCGGGAGTGCGACATCTCATCGACACAATGCGCTCGATCCCGTCGTCGTCTCGACGTCTCACTGAAGTGACCCTGACGTCCAATCCAATCGAAGATTTGATCGAAATCGCTCGTCAAGCGCGCGTACACAATCTCGATTGCGTCTTGAAGCTACCGGAAATCGGTCGTACCGAATCTGTCGGAGTTGGTCATTAGCCACCACATGTAGAGAATAGCCACCACATGAGAAAATGTAAAGTATTGTCCTCATTCCTCACTTCGCCTCTCATGGACATATTGCAACACGCGAGCGGTGCCGACGCTGAGCCGAGCGACGGGTCGCGCGTTAATGGGTTAGGTGATGACCCATATTTCGCTGGCATTTACGAACCCTTCCATGACGAAAAGTTTCTACAGGTGAGCGCTCTCACAAAACGAGTTGAAGTTGAGACAACTATATTAAGAATGCAACCACCTCGCACGTTTCAATCGATACGACACTGACTCTGCGTGCGAACGTCTCGGAACACAGGTCATGGCGGATGCTTCCATCGATGTGTCGTCCGCACAGGAGATCAAGGCTGAGTTTGAAAGGCTGCGGTCGTGTCTCACCATAGCGAATGACAAGGAACGCATGTTGGTTGCGAAATGTGCGGCGTTGGCTACTGAATGCCGCGCGCAAGCTTCAAAAATGGAGATTGCATTAAACCTATCGCAAGAGGATCAATCCACGATAGAGGCGCTGAAAGATGAACTCGAAAAAGCCTGGGCACAGGTGGATGAATCGCACGAAAGTGAGATGCAGTCAAAAAGAGCCGTCAATGAGTTAAAAATGGAAATTGCGGCGCTCACGCAGGACAATGACGTCATGTGCGACGATGAGATGGAGGACGAGACAGCCATAGACGACGCGCATTTGCTCACACCTGATGAGTACTTGCGCAGACGCGTGCACGTTCGACGATCAAATGCAAGAGAGGTGGAGTCTCTGCTCAAAACAAAGGAAAATCTCACCACGGAACGAGACGAGCTACTGGAAGAAACAATCAAGCTGCGCGAGGACATTGACAAGTTGTCCGAACGAACGAGAGAAGCGGAATCAGCCAAGTTGGATTTGGATATTGAACTTCAGAATGTCAAGGATGCGGCATTCGCGAGCGCGACGGAAGTAGAGCGTCAGGGTAGGGCAAAAGATAGGCTCCAACGCGAGTTGAATGAAGTCAAAGAAAGCGCGTCTGCAAAAGAAAGTCAGATTGGCGAATACAAGAGTAAAATTGCCAAGTCAGATGGTCTAATTCGCGAGCTAGAGAAGAATATGCGTTTGCAAGAGCGCCGAGCCGATGCGTCTCAAAAGGAGCTCAATGTACTGGCGAGTAAATCTGATAAGCTGCACCGCGAGCTAAATGAGGCAAAAGCCAACAACAAAAGTGCGGAGGACGCCATCACGTCGAAAATGCACGAAATCGATCTTCTCAATTCTGAAATCAAGCGAAATGAGCGTGAACTCGACAAGCTATCCAAAAACTCAGATCAGCTCGCTTCGAAACTGCGCGTGGCTGAACAAGTGAAAATGAACGCCGACGAATCGAAGAATGAACTGAAGCGCGATGTACATATGTTGGAGCAACAGTTGGAGCAACACAAGCGCGATCTGAACAACGAAACGAGACAAAAGAACGACCTCATGCGAGAGCGCGACGTCTTGATAAAAGCTGCGACGCAAGCGCAAAACGCAACCAGTCAGCATCAGGATTTGTTGAGGATACATGAGGCGCAGCGTCAAACGCTCGAGAATGAAATCAAGAGCTACAAAATGGAGCAAGCCAGGCAGGAACTCAAGCTCAAGCAACTCGATCAACAGCGTTCACAGCTCAAGGCTGAAGTAGAAGAAGCCAAATCTATCCGAGAAGAACTGGAAGAGAGCTTACGAGCGAGAGAAGCTCGCATCATTGAACTGCAACAGGAATTGCACGATGCGCATGTAAACATCAAGCGCGCAGAGCACAATTACGACGCTATGCGCGCCGAAAGAAACCAAAAGTCAAAGGAATTGATAAGCGCTCAAGCGAAAATAGCAGACGTAAAGCGTGAATACAAGACAAAAACGTGTACCATCGAACGTCTTCAGGAGGAGCTGCACTCGAAAGATGTCACCATTGCGAATGAAAGATTTGAGCATCAAAAGTTGGACAAGGATCGCGAATCGCTGCGCAGACAAAACGACAAGCTGAACGTAACTCTCTGCGAGACACACGAAGAATTGAAACACACGCAAGATGAGGCGAAATCATTGCAATCATCACTCGCTTCCCTGAACGAGAGTCGAGCGATACAGAATAAACAACTCGACGCAATCAAGCGCGATCGAGATGTGCTCAATACGCAGCTCGTGCAGAGAAACAAAGAATGTGCCTTGCTTTACGAAAAGGTGAAAATTCAACAAAAAATCCTCAACCAAGGGCAGACAGAGTATCGCGAGCGCATTCGCGAAATCAAAATGCTAAAGCTACGATTGACGTCAAACATGCAAGAGCTTGCTTCGCTGAGGGAAGCGGCGGCGAGTATCAACACGCTCAAGCACGAAATCCAAACTCTGAATCGAGAGCTCTTACACGAGCGGACAAGAGTCAAGGCGCTAAGCGAAGAGTTGGAAAATCCACTCAATGTACATCGATGGCGGAAACTGCAGGGGAGCGATCCAGCCATGTACGAGTTGATTCAACAAGTTCAGGCGTTACAAAGACGGCTCATCGCGAAATCGGAAGAGGTTACTGAAAAAGAAATTCTTCTCGGGGAAAAGTCGAAGGTATTGGAAGAGCTTCGCGTCGTTCTCTCTCGTCAGCCCGGACCGCAAGCTTTCGAAGATTTACGCGATACTCAGGCGCAAATCAAGGAGAAGACGCGTCAAGTCAAGTGTCTCCAAGGCGAACTCAAAATGTTCATAGCCCATCGCGACGCGTACACTCACGAACTTGGAATGCTCCACGACGAGTTGACCACGTTACGAAAGAGAAACATGAAGCGACGAGGTGCGTAAATTTTCAACAGTACAGTCTTTAATATCCTACAATTGCGCAATTCTCTACTTTGCCTCCAACGCGGCGACCATGGCGTTACACACGTCGATGCCGATTTGCGCGTTCGCCTTTTCAAAGTCATCCTTGGCACTCGCAAACTTAGCCGTGTGCTCCGCCAATCCTTTCCTCACCGCATCACCATCGAGCTGTTCGACAGGCACAGCTTCGATGGCGCAGATATCCGCCGTAGAATCGGCGTGCACAAACGCGAAACCGCCACTCACAAAGTACTTCGTCACATCCTTGTCGCTCGTGTGCACGCTCACCACCCCGGGTCGCAGCTGCGAAACCGTCGGGACGTGACCGGGGAGGATACCGAAATCACCAGTAGTCGCCGGAACGAGCACCATGTCCACCTGTTTCGTCGCGCGCAGAAAATGTCGCATCCGTCAGTACGTCGTCGAGTCTCTCTTCCGGTGGTAGCAGTGGAACCGCGTCCAACCGCACGGTCAAATGAACCACACGTCCTTCCCGTCGTCTCACCCCGCGCGCGCGCCACCAACCCACACGCGAGCGCGTCATTCAAATGATCCATATTTTCACGCATCGATCGGCGCGCGCGCGATCGCCGACGCGTCTTCTCATCGCGTCTCGAGACGCGAGGTTTCCGCCAGCCCCGATCGATCGCTGATCGCGAACCCCGGTTTCCAAGTCCGTGACTCTCGCGTCTTCGGTCGCCACGTACCTCTTGTCCGTCGTGCGGGACATCGTGCGGAAGATAAAAGTTAAGCTTCAACTTATCCGGCGTCCCCGCCCCCGCCGTCGTCTCCCGCGGTTTCATGTCGACGAAACTCGACGGCGTCAGCGGCGCCTCCATCGTCGGGCTCGTCTTGTTGAGCTCAAACTTTTCCATGAATGCCGTCACCGACGCGTCAGACGCCGTGGATTCCGACGCCGTCGCCCACGCGCGGGCGTACGCCGTCGCCCACGCGCCGTTCGTCGTCCGCGCCGGTCGCGCCAGTCTTCGGATCGCCTGTCGAAGCATGATCGTGTTCGGGGTCGTCTCGCGCGAGAGTCGATCTCTGTCGTCCCGCGCTCGCGCCCCCGAAGTTAGCATATTTCCGTTCGTCGTATTAAAGCATCAACATAACCTATGTATAACGACGTCACGTGCTGTGGTGCTTGTGTTTTCGTATTGAAGTGATTAAACCGCGATGTATCTATGGGGGATGTGCCCTTCAGAGAGGGTGGAATTCGTTCGAATCGGCGTGCGCGGCAGACGACGGCGCCGACGACGACTGGTGGGTAGCGCCGGTGGTTTAGCGGAGCGATGCCGTCGTTCACGGGAACGATGGCGGCGGACGTCTCGGACGCCGCGACGGCGTTCCTCACGGCGTTGGATACGTCTCTGGCGCGGGCGTGGAGAGAGGAGGACCGGGCGTGGAGACGCGAGGAGCGACAGTGGCGCCGAGAGGACATGGAGTTTCGAGTCGAAGAGCGCGATTGGTGGCACCTCGAACACATGCACCGGGACGAAAACCGAAAGTGGAGGCGACAGGATGTCGAACAGCGAGTGCTGGAGAATGCGAGGTGGATTTGGGGACGTTATGCGGAGAAGAATAGAAGAGACGTGGAGGAAAAGGGTGAGCAGTTGCGAACGACGTCAAACCTGAGCGCGTTGATTTCTGGTTTCGCCGTCGTCGCGTTGGTTGAGTTGCAGTTTAGCGATCCGACGACGACACCGGATCAGAGTGAGGTGTTGATCGCGGCGTACGCGTGTACGACGGCGATTACGGTGGTTTTGATGCTCAACTCGATGGTATTGTGCTCGTTCATGTTGAGTAATATTTTGAGAAACGGTAAGACGTACGTGAGCGAGGATGAAGAGGCGGAATTTTTGTACGCGTGCAGAAAATTTGCGCTTCATTATAAACCGGGTGACACGCCGCCGATGCCTAAGCGGTCGTTCGAGAGGTACTGGGAGACTCGATGCGAGCAAGACTGGCGCACGGCGTTTCGGATGTTCACGTACGGCGTGCCAATGTTCGTCGCCACGCTCACGCTGAGCACTTGGCTCAAGTTTTGGTACAGCACCGTAACGTGCGGTATCGTTACTGCGATCGCGTGTTTGGGTGTTCTCATCTGGTACCGCACGCAGAGCGTTTGGGGTTGGCACTTGATGCGACGCTCCGAGGGACAATTTTCCAAGTCGGGATTCTTCCCACCCGAGGGCTTACCCTTTGACTGGCACGCGAGACCGCGACCGAAGAGCAAATCCAACGCAAACTCTGTCGACCCATCCGATTCCAACCTGGACTCGGATCAGCAACAACGCGGGGGCAAGGCGGGTAAAAACGTCTCGTTTACTCGAGGCGGCTCGATGACGGACGGCGACTTCTTCGGCTCCCCCGACCCGAACGCCGGAATCGCCTCCCCGACCAACACTGGTCTTCGAGTGCACACGGGGCGAAAAACCGACAACAACGACGACGGTGTCCCACCGCTCGACAGCGTCGCCGTCGAGCTCAGCGGCGCCGCGTCGCCCTACTCTCAACAAGAGAACACCTTTCTTCGCGAATCCTCCCCTCGCGTCGTCAACGCCGTCAAGCACGAGTTTGAAAAGGTTGGTCTGCGTTCCAAAGTTGCTGACACCCACGTCACGCCGTCTGTGTCTTCATAACGAGCGAGCGAGCGAGAGTATCATCATCATTAGCGATAATAGATAACATTCAATATCCACGTACAAGTGTGTTCACGCGCGAGGGCCGACCGATGGAAGCATGTCATACTGTTTACACATACACAAACTGGTGACCGTTGGAATCGCAACAATAAACGAGGTTCTCTCTGTGGGGTGCGACCACACACCCCGGCGCGACGCGACTCGCCGACGCGGACGCGATGTCGACGAGAGCATCGGTGCCACCGCTCTCGTTCCGTCGGTCGTCGTCGTCTTCGTCTGCGGCGTCCCCGTCGTCGACGTCGTACGATCGTGACGTAGGTTCACCAGCGGCATCAGCGGCATCGTCATTCATCTTTACGAAGGATGCGACTGCGACGACGACATCGCCGTCGAACCGCGTGAGCGCGATCGATCGCGCGATTGAACAAGCGCGAAAGAAAGCGCAGGATGCTGAACGGGCGTTATCGGCGAAAATGGCGCGGTCGATGCGGGATCTAACGAATAGATCGTCTTTGACGCAAGGACGCGAACGGGCGCGCGGGGGTAAGAGCGCGTCCGCGTCAGATGGGAACCCATCGACGACGACGGCGACGACGACGCGTGCGTCTCCGTTGGGAGGTGAAAGAAGAGCGACGTTCAACGCACCGACGCACACGGAGAGAACGAGTGCGGGGAAGGTGAGAGAGGGGAGTACTTGGATGGACGAGGTGGTTCGCGAGGCGAAACGAGAAGCGGAATCGGCGGAACGCAGAGGTGGCCGAACAATGGCGGCGCGCGCGGCGTCGACGGTCGCCGCGGTCGTGCGTGGGGCGAATAGAGATGCGATGACGACGAAGATGCAAGGGAGGGCGCATGAGTTGGCGTCGCCGGGGGATCTACCGGGGGATTTGGATATGACGGACGCGTCACCGGATGGACGACGACAGAGACGAGGACAGAGCGTTACGGTGTCTTCACCGTCGTCTCCGAGATACAGGCAATCGGACGTCGAGGCGATTAAAGAAACGCTCAAGACGGATTACGAAAACGCGTTGAAGTTGATGAGAGACCGCGCCGAGGCGGCGGAGAAGGAGGTGATGAGTCTCTCGGCCAAGTGCAGCGAGTTGGAGGATGGCAAGCGATCGGCGAGGAGCGCCCTCGCGGAGATGGCGTCGCAAAACGAAAAGCTCGTCAACGCGTTCTCGATGAAGAAGGAAGAGGTGCGGGCGTTAAAGGAAAAAGTTGAGGCATCGGCGGTGCAGGCGGATATCAAGGCGCAAAACAACGAACTGCGTGAGGCGTTGCAAGCGATGAAGCTCGAGGCTAAGACGACTGCCGAAAAAAATGCAAATTTGACAGGCGCGTTGCACGCGGCGCAAGAAGAATTAACCGCGCTTAGAGGGGATTTAAAATCGAACGAAAGCGCGCTAGAGCTCGAGGAAAAACTCGCGGCGGTGATGGGCGAGCTCGAACGCGAGAGAGAGGCTTTCGCGATGCAAAAGGCTTCGTGGAAGCAAGAACGCGCGAGATTGGTGCGACTCGCCGCGAATTATTCTCCGCAAAAGTCGTGCCAGGGCGCCGACGCCGACGTTTCGGTGCGCGCTGAAAAAGCATCACCATCGAAACGTTCGCCGACGGCGGAACATGAAAAGGCATCATCGTCTTCGAGAACGACGGCGGTGTCGCCGAGGCAAATCCCTCGGAAATCGCGGCGATGTCCGCTGCGCGAGGAGGCGGAAGAGTTGAAAATTCAAGGGAACCAAAAGTTTCACGCCAAGTCGTACGAAGCGGCGCTTCAGGCGTACGCGGACGCGCTCGCGGTGGATTTCGACGATCAAGCCTTCCGAGCCGTCCTTCACGCGAACAAAGCAGCGGCGTTGCAAGCGATGGGTAGGTTTTGTGAGGCTGTCATGGAGTGTTGCATCTCTCGCACGTTTGACAAAACGTACATTCGAGCGTTGCAACGTCGGGCGGACGCGTACTTGTCCATGGGCGATTGGCCGATGGCGATGAAAGATTTAGAGGAACTCACCCCACATATGGGTGAGGATTGCGCCGCCAAGCTTCGCGAAGCGCAGCGCAAGGTGAAGAATGGAGCGACGTCGTGCGAACATTACGCCGTCTTGGGCGTGAGCGGACGCGCGACGCAATCGCAGGTGAGCAAGGCGTACAAGTCTCTCGCGCTGAAATTCCATCCCGACAAGGCTTCGTGCGACGCAGTGCGTCCAGCATCCGAGGCACTCTTCAAGCGCGTCGCCGAGGCGTACGCTGTGCTGAAGGATGCGTCGAAACGCGCGTCTTACGACGCCAATCTAGCCGCGGCGCGTTTACGCCGAACGTATTCTATGTGAGTTGTCAATACAAATGAATTTAATCATCCAAACCGAACCGTATCGGAGTCATCCACCGCTCGCGATTCTCTTCATCGCCCTCGCCGAGTCCCAGTGAAACCTCTTCTGTAACAACCTCACCACTGGATACCCCAAAACGCTCAACGCGTGCGCCGGTTTGCTAAACGCGTACGCCTCGTAATACACATCCCCGTCTCTCCCCAGTTCCACCGCGAACCGTTCCTCCCCCGCCAACAGATGCCCACCCAACGTTCCGTGCGCAAACGTAAACCTCTTCTTCGCGCCCCCGTCGTCGTCACGTCGTCTTCCTTCCAAACGCACCACTCGCAACGGGTTTCGTATCCAAACCGGTCCCACGCGCGCCTCCACGCACACCTCCTCCCCGACCCTCGTCCCCGTCGTCTCTCCATCCACCCGCGCCCACCCGAGATTAAAATGTTCCCACTTTTCGAGCGCCGCCACGCATCGCGCGTAGGTTTCTTCCCCGGTTCCGATTTTCGTTCGCGTTTCATCGATTGCCCAACCTCTCAACGACCTGTCAGCGTCGTTGTCATCATCATCAACGTCGCGTCGGCTCGGTGTTTTCCTCGTCCCGCGATCAGACGTCCCGACGAGCGCGGCGGGATAATTGTGTCCTTTGCTCGCCCCGTGCGCGCACGCCGAGCGAACCTCGGCTCGCGTCGGTGGTTTCAGCGATAAAAACGGAGGCATGGTTGGCTGATTGTGACGTCAGCGACGCACAAGTCGACGCATGACTTTTGCGACGACGACTCTGATCCAGCGACCGGCGTTCGCGCGAGCCGTCGCGGCGAGAAGAAACTCCTCCTCTGCGCTTTCCAACGCGCGAAGTGCGATCACGATGGCGTCGTTTTACGATCTCAAGGCGAAGACGCTCGATGGCGACGACTTTGACTTTGCCCAGTTGAAGGGTAAAGTGACGATGGTTACGAACGTCGCGAGCAGGTGAGGCGCGACGCGGTCCAACTACCAGGAGATGACCGCGATGATGAACAAGTACGGGGATGGATTGGCGATTTTGGCGTTTCCGTGCGATCAGTTTGGTGGGCAAGAGCTCAAGACGGCGGCAGAAATTAAAGCGTTTGTGGCTGACAAGTTTGCCTTTCCGGGAACTTTGATGGAGAAGTGCGACGTAAACGGGCCGAACACGCACCCGGTGTGGAAATACTTGAAGGCTGAGAGCGGGGATGACTCGAACGTTCGATGGAATTTCGCTTGCAAGTTTTTGATTGACAAGAATGGCGCGGTTGTGGAGCGAAACGGCGACGGCGCCGGAGCAAGCGAAGGGAAGATCGCAGAATTGCTCAAGGCGTAAAGGAAGGACGGCGTGTATAGCGTGAAAGAGAGCGCGTGTCATCGAAATTTTGGGTACGGCGTCCTGGTATGCGCGATAGTATCCAATCGGTGGTGCGTGAGTGAAGGATCGATGCGCGCACGCGTGATGGGTCGTCGCAAAACAGTTAACTCTGGCGAAGACTTTGATTTTAGCGCGCATCCATCCTCCACGCGGTTTCTCTCGCCCGCGCGTGCGATTGTCAACTTATCCTACTTTTATACTACCAACTAAGTACTGTTAAAATTTTGTCTATTCCTCGTGTAAGTCAATCGTGCTCGTCGGGATGCCGTAACTACTTGAACCAAACAAATCTTCATCCAAAACGTCGCGACTGGTAAGCTGTAGAACGACTGCGCTTGCTAGCAGAAAGGGCACGACTACGAGCCACTTCAGCGCAACCTCGTAATCTTCGTGAAAGGAAACGGAGTACGCATCTTCGCTCGTCATGAGGGACGTATCCCTGACGACGACTCTGATTTCTCCTCGCGTCTTTGTCAGCGGCACGGAGACGCGAACGCTGTAACGTCCGACGTGGTTGTGTCGACGGGACACCGTTTTTTTGTACCCATCGAGACTCGTGACGGTAATTTCAACCTCATATGGCGCCATAGAAGTTTTTTTCGACTTTGATCGATCAAACTGACGGCGGTCGATGACTTCGTACGTCACGTCGAGCGAGTCGCCACGAATGACGCGATACTCTCGATCCTGTAAAACGATGCCGAAATAGCTGTGGCGACACACGTGATCCTTCGTCGAAGTTAAGAGCGGATTGAAATCCACATTTTGAGCTTCGAACGCGTGGATACCGCCATCCATGGTCGCGACGAGGAGGTCCAAGGAATCGAATCCAGAGAGAGAACTGACGATCGGAGTCGCATAAATGTTCGCCTCGACGTCTACGGCGTCGCTACACTTCGCTCGGCCGTCCAAGACGTTGATGACACCGTCGTGCGACGCAACGATGAGCTCTAGTCCCTTTCTCTTATTGCGCTGCCTCCCGACGTTTGGCTGCATTTGCGTCAAGACGATCGATCCCATAATCTTGTCGCTTGCATAAACCGGCCAACCCGGCATGGTGGACCCGTCCTTCGCTTTCATCACGTACACGGCGCCAGAAGACGTACCGATGACCACCTCAAGAAACCCATCTCCGTCAACGTCACCCACAGTCGGAGCCGCGGAAACTCGCGCGTGGACCTGATTCGTCCAGAGCTCATCACCATTTGTTTTGAAAACGGCGACGTTACCATCCACGTCGCACGCGACGAGGTCCAATTCACCGTTTGCATCTGCATCTACGACGACTATCTGAGCTTCAATCTCGCCGAAATACTTTGGCCAACCGGTATGATCACGCCCAGTCTTCCCATCTACGACGTGTATCGATCCGGCGCTCGTACCGATGACTATGTCCAGCCGTCCATCCGCGTCAACGTCGACCAAGTTTGGCGACGCGTACGCCCGCGCGTGCGAAGGATCATCAGCCGTCCCAGAATCGAGGTGAACGGACAGCTTAGTCTCGAGCGTTTCACCGTCCAACACCACCAAACCCACAGCCATGTACTTCGAAATGTCCACATCGTCTTCCATCTCATCCGTCGACGCAAAGTAATACGACACCGCCGCGACAATTTCCACCTTTCCGTCACCATCAACATCCCCCACCACCGGCGTGCACAGCACGTGCGGATCGATAAAAATATCCTTACCGTCTATGACTCTTCTACGTTTGTTCGTCTCCTTTCCTTGATCGTCCGATTTCCATCCGCGTTCGATTCTCTCTTCCTCTTCGGCGCTCAACGCCGGAGACTCGTCGTCTTCGTCGTCATCTTCAACCGACAGGAGCGCACGACGCGGTCGCTCTCTCGACCGAACCCCGCGCTCGATCCCCACAGAATTATACCAATCCAACGCCATCTTCAACGGAGAAATTCGCGCGCTCGCCTTTGTGCCTTCCTCGTCGAACAGCCTCGCTTCGGCGTCCAACGCGACGCTCAACCAACGCTCTCCCACTCGAACCAACCCGGCGCGAGACGCCCGTCCGTGTCGCCCACCGAACGAGCGCCCCTCCAAACTCCCCCCGGTGATCCCGTCGTACGCTCGAATCCTTCCGCTCGTCGTCGCGACGAGCACGGCGCCTCTTCCGTCGCGTCTCGCGTCCTCAACCAACGGCGTCGCGTACACCGACGCGTGTGCCGACGCGTTCCACGTCGATCTCAGCGTCGCTGCCCCGCCGCCCCGTCCACGCGCGCACGACGGAAGCGTCGACATCGCCGGTCCGCGCGCGTCGACGCGACCGTCGGCTTTACCGGCGGTCGCGTCACTGAGACTTTCGTATCGAATCGGATTACCTCCTCTAAAACTGTCATCATCAGCGCTCGCGCGCGCCACGACGAGGGCGACGACGCGTGCGACGATCGATAAGACGACCACGCGCGCCACCCTCGCGCTCGTCCGACGACGCGCTCGACGACGCATCGCGCGAATCGTCGATGGCGTCGCGGTTTCAAGTTTGGTTCGCTCTTCAACTCTGCGTCTTTTTCGCACCACCCATCCACACAAACGTGCGCGCACACAAAGGAAACGAAACGAACGAACGACCGGGTGGACGCCGCGCATGTCGAGCATCGCCGCCGCGCGTCTCGCCGAGGAGCGTAAAAACTGGCGCAAGGACCACCCCCCGGGTTTTTTCGCGCGTCCCGAGAAGAATAAAGATGGCGAGGTGAACTTGTTCAAGTGGAAGTGCATCATTCCCGGGGCGAAAGATACGCTGTGGAGCGGGGCGTTCATCCCGCTGACGATGGAATTCCCGAAGGAGTACCCGTCGAAACCGATGAAGTGTAAGTTTCCGGCGGGGTTTTACCATCCAAACATTTATCCGAGCGGAACGGTGTGTTTGAGCATTCTAAACGAAGACGAGGGGTGGCGTCCGAGCGTGTCGGTGAAACAGGTGGTGCTCGGGATACAAGAGTTGTTGCACTCACCGAATGAAAAGAGCCCGGCGCAGAGTGAGGCGTATTTGGCGTACTCGACGGATCGGTCGTCGTACGAGCGGAGGGTGAAGAAAGAGGTGGAAAAGTATCCGCCGCCGAGCTGAGCCAAAAAAGAACACGAATGTAGAAGTAGGTTGGTGCGATACCGACGAGCGCGATGGATGAAGATTGAAGCGCAAGGCGTCGATCGATTCCGTGCGCTCTAGACGATTATTAATTGTAGACATGTGACGTGAAAGTGAGAATATAAGTGAATGAAATCAAACAGTTAGAGCGTCGAATATAGAAGATGTATTCAGACAGCACGGCGCCACAGCAAGCGATGTACATTTGAAACTCGTTCTCAGAAGCTAAATTACTTTTCGCCGGCGGCAGCAGCGGCGGCGCGGGCTTCGGCTTGCGCTTGGCGCAATTGGACCGCCAAGAGACTGCCACCACGCTCGATGGCGCCCGGCACGGCGGGGTACGCTTCTACGCGCGGGATTTCTCCGCCACCCTTGATGAAGGCGTAATCAACGTACAACGGATCGAGTTGCGCCGGGGCAACGCTGAGCGGACCGCCCGGAATGGCTTGATCCGTGCATTGCTTCAAGTTCTTAATAATGGTAACAGCCGGACCCGGGGCACGCTTACCGAGGATACGCTGCGTCTCGTACACGTCAAGCAAACGAGCGCACGTACCGTCTTGGGACACAATGTCGATACCCTTTTGCGGATCTTCGTACAAGTACGGCGCCAAAGCGGCGAGTTCGTTCGGACCGAGACCCATGCGTCGGAACCAAGCGAGCAATTGTTCCGCGTTACCGTCAACGAGCGGGATCAAGCCCTCCGGATCGGCGGTTTCGGCGTCGCGACGACCAATGCGCACCTTGGCGCCCAAGAAGGGGTTGGTACCGATGAACAAGAACTCGTAATCCTTGTCGCTACCGACTTCTTCAATGTAATCCTTCTTGAATTGCTTGCGAGCGGCAAAGTGCGGGACGATGGCGATCAAATCCGCGTAGGTGATCGGTTGCGTCGTTTGCTTGTCGACAGCCGCCTTGATCTTTTCGATAGACTTGAACGCCGGTCGCAATCCCGCGTTCTCCGGTCGGTCCAGCTCGAAGCGAACGCTACCGTTCAAACCATTCTTCTTACCAACCACGGAATACGTCCCGAAATCCGCGAGCGCGAGGCGGAAATACTCACCAAAACTCAAATCAATGTTTTCTTCGATAATCGGCGCGATGAATTGCGCGAACTCAATCTGCGCCTTGGACTTGTTCGCCCCCGTCGTGCCTCTGCACCCTTCCTCTCTCGGCAGCGGTCTCGCTTCGAGCTCCGGAAGCAAGATTTCTCGCTTCGGCGGCGGCGGCTTCTCCACCAACAAATTCGAGAGGTAATCACCCACGTCGACAGCCGCGCGCGCGGCACCGCTCGTCGCGCTCCACGCCGCGCCCGCCGTCAACGCGCTCAACACCGCCCGGCGTTGCACAGCCCGCGTGGTGGCAACATCATCACCACCGTCAGTTTCATCACCGCCGTGCGACGCCTTGGCCGCAACGCGTCGTGCGACGGTCGTTTTACCGCGCATCTTGTTATCGATCGGTGACGTCTTCGATCGCACAGCGACCACGGATTGACCACCCGTGCGGGCGACGATGGATGACATTTCGGCTGTCTTGACGCGTCGGTACGAATGTGTGCGAGGTGTATCGATCTCACGAACGCTTCGGTTCTGTCGAACGCGCGCGCGCGACGGGTTCTGGGGATGGGTATTGGTTTATCCACTCTGGCGCGCGCAGGCGAAGAGATTTTTTTAGTTGGTTGGTTCGCTAATACAATGTGTAATGTCTTCTATTCCTCCTCGTCGATGAATTGTTGCCTCGCTTCCTGAACCTGCGCGTACACCGCCTCGCTAATGAGCGGGGCTTCCGGAATCAAACCCTGAAGGGCGTTGAAAACGGAGTACCCGAGGGCAAAGAAGGAGTTGGCGAGAATGGCGAGCTCCATCCACTCCCCGAGCCAACTCACCATGACGAAAATGGGCATGTATTGCATGATTAACCCCCCGAGCATGACGCAAATGTCGAGCAAGATGGCTTGCATGGTGCAGTAACGAACGAAATACGGCATCTTTTCGTTTCTGACAACCAAGAGGAACAAGGCGAAGAAGGTGACGAACGGAATGAACTGGTTGCCGTAAAAGATTTGCATCGCCGGGGCAAAGAGAAACATGGCGTGCTTGAACAACGGCATCATCTCGTACGCGCTGTGGGTAAACGCAATCGTACCCATCAATGGAATCAAGAACGGCAACACGGCAACAAGTCTGAGATAGGGCGCCGGGCGAATCTTACCCTCGTTTGCCTCGTCTCGTCCAAACCACAACTCCAAGAACCCTTTACCTTTATTCCCACCCGGCGTCGGTCGAAACGGCATTTGAAACGTATCCGGAACCGCGTCGCTCGACGCTCGAACCTACGTCATCATTCGAAAACGACGTCACTCGTCAGTCTCTCATCGCGTACCGTTTCTCGTGGTTTCCCTCACGCGCGTCGTACGTGGACGAGACACTCGCGAAACCAAACGCGCGCGCGTCTCAACCAACCCTGAGTGGCTCAGGCGCGCGAACCCATCCACGACGGGGAGCGTTCGCCACCACCCGCGCCGCGCGACGTCCCGCGCCATCGCACCGCGAACGTCGACTCGAGAAAAAAAGTATCAAATCATTCGCCTTCGCCTTCGCGTTCGCGTTCGCGTACCTCGCATCGTCTCGCGCGCGCGCGGGAGACGGTCGGTGCGGTATACCCGCCAAGGATGCTCGGTGTCGTCGTCGCGCGTTCCGAGGTTCGCGCGGACGCCCGCTGCGCGGCGCAGATCGTCGTCGTCGTCGTCGCGATGGTTTGCATTTTGAACGTTTCCAATCGGCGGTCGCGTCCGGACGTGGGCGTTCGCGTCGACGTGTGTCGCGTCGCGCGCGCGTCCGTCCGCGCCTCTCTCGCAACCTAAAGCCCTCTTCACACTCATCACTCGTTATGTGAAATGATAGTCTTACAAAACACACAATGCGATGTTTTGAAGTCATCCGAAAACATAACAAATCACGGTCCTAAACCCTCTACCCCTCCCATTTCCACGGTTCATATATCGTGGATGGTAAAGCGCACTCGATTTGACTTTCGCAGTGCGTCGTCGACACTCGACGACGCGTCGTCGTCGTCGTCGTCGCCGTCGCCATGGGCGCCTCGTGTTCGTGCGCGCGAGACGACGCGAACGTCACCGAACCGGCCGCGGTCGTCGTCTCCGATATCGATGAGTCTTTCCACGACGCGCTCGAGGACGCGTTCACGCTCGTGAATCATCATCAGCAAACGCATCATCATCGACGCGCGAGCTCGACGACGAACGCCGCCGGTCCGACGCACGCCGACGCGGAAGCGCTCGCGGCGTGCGGTGAATTAGAGATGGCGCTGTGGGCTCTGGAACACGCGCGACGAAACGCGACGACGAGACGACGGTCGTTTTCTGAAGTGCTCATTCCGCAGGCGGTGCGTCGTCGGTTGAGCTTTAGCGTCGAAGACGTCGAACCGGCGACGACGTTCTCGGCGTCGTCGGTCGACGCCACCGACGACGACGACGACGAAGGTGCGCGCAACGCCGCGTCATGGAGAAACACGCTTGAAAAAGCGAAAGCATTCGTGAGGGATGAAGTCGAGGGCGAGCACGAGGGGTGGATTCGGGTCGGGCGGAGAAAGAGACGGTCGTCGGTGGACGGAGCGTCGGCCCGACGGTCGGACGCGGAATCGGCGAGCGAGCGCGAGAGCGCGCACGACGGCGTCGATGAGTCGGATAGCGACGTGCCACTTAAACCACCGAATTTAAATCACCGAGAGTTTGAGACGTTTGAGGCGGATCCGTCTCTCGACGAACGGTTGGTGGTCATGTACGGACGATTCGTCGGACGCACGGTGCACAGCTTTAAATTTAGCGCCACGTTTGACGCGCCGCCGCATCGATTGGTTGCCGTCGCCAGAGAGTGGGATCTGATGAAAATATGGAACGTCTACGCCGTCGATGCCGTCATCATGCTCGTTCGGGGGTTGACGCACCTGGTTATTTACTCGGCGATTTGGCTTCCGTGGCCGTTGACGTCTCGCGATCACGGCATCGTCATCGACGCGTGTTTTCTCGGTCAACCGCCGAGGGCGACGACGGAGTTTGAAAACATTAAAGCTGCCGACGGGTTTGAATCCTCTGAATCTTCGCCGTGTGCGGTATTATTAATGCGCGACCTCGTTCCGGGAGAGGACGACATGGGTACCGGATACCCAAAGGAAGCCGAGAAGAGAAAGCGCGTCGACTTTGTCGGCAATTCCGGCGTTCGCATTCGACCCCTCCCGCCGCTTCCCGGATCGAGCGTCCCGCGTTGTCGAGGCGACGTCGTCGTCCACATCGACGTCAAGCTCTACATGGTTCCCGCATCCGTCGTTCGGTTCATTCTCAAGACCCTCGCCCCGTGGGTTCACAGAATGATTGACAAGATGCTCAACTCTCCAAAGTATTTCGGCGGTTCGGATTCCATGTTTCAACCGCGCATCGACGCCAATCCGGAATTGTACGGGATGCTCAAACGACGCCTCGAGGAGGCGCCCGAGCCCGCGGCGCTGGCACCGAGCGTCGATGGTGACGATGGTTAGGTAGTTAAGACGGTAGATGAGTTATTTGTACGCGCGTGTATTAGTTTCAAGTACTATGTATTAGTTTGACGCTCGTCTTCGTTGACCGCTCGGAACGCCAAACGTCCAAGGATGACTCCTCGCCTCACTCTGCGATGGACGAAGACACGTGCCTGTACGAAATCCTCGGCGTGGACCGAAGCGCCTCGGAGACGGAGATACGCCGCGCCTACCGCCGTCTCGCGTTGGAGTACCACCCGGATCGTAACGAACACGGCGCGGAAACGTTCAAGCTCGTCTCGAGAGCGTACGAAACGTTGAGCGATCCAGAACGGCGAAAAACGTACGACGCGGGGTTTCGCGGGCGATGGATGCACGGCGGCGGCGGCGGCGGCGGCGGCGATGACGACGATGACGTGACGACGGCGCGCGGATGGCGGGGGAACGCGGCGAATGGAGGCGCAACCAGGACGTTTTATAGGGACCCGTTTGATTTGTTTCGAGACGTCTTCGGAGACGATCTCGGAACGTTCTTTGGCGGCGGAGTGATGACGCGGGATCCGTTTGCAGATTTCGGGAGACGGGCGTCGTCGTCATCGTCGATGATGTTCGGTGGCGGTGGTGGAGGGGCGAACGGGTTTGGTTTCGATGATGAGTTTGAAGACGGTTTCGGTTTCGGCGGCGGTTTCGCGTCGCGTTCTTCAATGTTTGGTGGGAGCGGTGGTTTCGGCGGCGGTGGATTGATGGGAATGATGAGCGGCGGTGGTGGCTCATCGATGGCGTCGTTTCAGAGTTTTAACACTGGTTTCGGTGGCGGTGGCCACGCCCAGACGTGGAGCTCGTCTACGAGCACGACGACGACGATTGGTCCCGATGGAACGCGTCGAACGCGTACGGTGACTCGTCGAACGCTTCCGGATGGAACCGTTGTGGAGAGCGAAGACGTGTCGGAGGGTGGTGTCGGAGCCATGCCTGAATCTCGGCACTCCATCGGGGGATCGAGCGGCGGTCGGTTTCTTCACGACTGGTAGTAAAAGCGGCGTCGGTCAACGCGTCCGCGCGCCGTCGGGTAAAAGAGTAGAGAAATGTTCACAAATTGCAAATGTTCAAATAGTAGTCCGGTAGTAAAAACGATATATCATTGAAAAAATGTCACAATTCAATCATCATCTTCGTAGTAGCACACGACCTCCTTAGCTAGGCGTCTGACGTTGACCAACTCGCGCGATTTCACCGCGAGAGATCGCTTCAAGTGTCTCACCTCTTCCTCGTTGGCGTCTTTGAGCGCGCGCATTTCATTTTGCCAATCAATCTTTTGAGACTCAAACGCATCTATGAGTTCTCTGACGCCATCTTCCAAGACTTGAATCTTTTCATGGGCGAGTTTCATCTCCTTGGCTCGCGAGGCGCCTCGTTCGGCGTACTCTCGCTCCAATCCCTCCGTCATGGCTACGCGCTGCGCGAGGCGTTGACATTCAGACGTCGCCTTTGCGTACTGCCGCTGCAGCGCATCCGTCTCGGCGACGTGAAGGCGAAGTTCATCCGCCATTTTCCTATTCTGCGCTAAAATCCTCCGTATCGACCCATCCATTCGACGATCAATCGTCGACTCGACTTGTTTCTTCACCCGGCGCACGCGTTCGTCGCACTCTCGTTTCGTCGCGCCGACCCGCGCCGCCATCTCGCGCTCCATATCCTCCCTCATCCCGGATAAATCCGCCTCCAACCGCGCATTCTCCGCCTCCAACCGCCCACACGCCCCTCTCAACCCCTCGTTCTCCGTCTCCAACGCCCCGACCCGCGCCTTTCTCTCGGTCAACGCCTCGTCCTCGCGCGCGTCCTCTCTCGCGCGCTCCGCCGCCCGTCTCTTCCTTTCCTCCTCCAACATCCCCCGTCTCGCCGCGTTCAGCGCGTTCTCCAGCGCCGCGACTCTCGTCGTCTTCCTCTCCAGTTCCTCGCACACGTATTCGCTCAGCGTCGCGCGCGCCTCTTCTTTCGACGCCGACGCCGATTCCGATGCCGATTTCGTCGATTTCGAGTCACCCTCGATCGAATCATCGTCCAACACCGACCCTTCCTCACCCACCATCGCCTTCACCTTCGTCGCCGTCGTCACCGTCGTCATCGCGTCGTCGTCGTCGTCGTTCCCCCTCGTCGTCGTCGTCCCCCCTCGTCGTTTCCGTCGTCGTTTCCGTCGTCGTTTCCGTCGTCGTCGTCGTCATCCATCGACCAAAGAGTGACGGTTTGACTTCGGACCCGCTCTTCCCGCGCGCGCCCCGGACCCTCTACCTTTTGTCCAATTTGACGAGTCACGACCCGTGAAACGGAAGAAATAGACGTTCCAAACGAAAGGTACGCGTACTGTTAAACCATACAAAAAGAAAACACGTCTTTGGCTCGCGCGCGTCGGCCGGCCCGGGCGTCGTCGTCCGTCGTCACACGCGGACGCGATGCCGGCGCGACGCGGGAAACCGACGACGAAACGCGCGCCGCCGCGCGGGAAAAAATCCCCGACGCGAGGGAAACAACGCGAGAAACAACCGGCGACGAACGTCGGCGCGACGACGACGACGAATGCGACGACGGATGCGACGGATGTAAACTTTGAGTTCGGGTGCGTTTCTTCTTCGCCCTCTGCGCCCCGGCGAACGACCGACCGGGCGACGCGACGACGGGAAACGTAAAACCGAACCACGGGACTGACTGCGGGAATTTTTTTGTGTCTCTCTCTCGATCGCGCAGGAAGATCGGTGGACCGACGCGACGAAGCGCCAAGGGTGGATGGACTCCCGAGGAGGTGCGCGGTTTGAAAATTTGAATTCGTTCGCGAGTGATTTGAAATTCGCGCGCGCGCGCGCGTTTCGGTGGATGACGCGACGACGCGAACGCGAGCGGGGACTGACGAAGGCGCGCGCGCGATCAGGATGAATTGCTTCGACGCGCGGTGGCTATTTACAACGGGAAAAACTGGAAGAAGATCGGTGCGTCCGTCGCGCGCGCCGCGCCGTCCATGGTCGCGTGGATGGATGGATTTTAAAAGTTTTTGGATTTTGGGCGCGGTCGTACCTCGGCGTTTTCGAAGCGTTCGTATGGGCAAACTGACTGACTGACCCGAATGAAATTTCGTCGCGTGTCGCGCAGCCGTGCACTTTAGCGATAACCGCACGGATGTGCAGTGCTTGCACAGGTGGCAAAAAGTGCTCAACCCCGAGCTCGTCAAGGGACCGTGGACGACGCAGGAGGATGCGAAGATTATCGAACTCGTCGGCATCCTCGGGCCGAAGCGTTGGAGTAAAATCGCGCAAGAGCTTCCGGGGCGAATCGGTAAGCAGTGCCGAGAGCGCTGGTACAACCATCTCGATCCGGAGATTAAGCGAGAAGAATGGAGCGTTGAGGAGGATCGTCAGTTGATCATCGCGCACGCCGAATACGGGAACCGGTGGGCGGAAATTGCCAAGGGGTTTAAAGGGCGCACGGATAACGCCATTAAAAATCACTGGAACTCGACGCTCAAGCGCAAGGTTGAGCAGGCGCTTTCTCAGGGCTTGCCCGCGCTCGCTGCCGCCGAACCGGGGGCAGATGGACGCGCAAAGATCGCTAAGACGACTGGGACGAAGAAATCCAACACGCGCAAGGCGATGGCGCTCAACGGTTGCGGTGACGCGACGCCCGCGCCGCCGACGACGCTCGCGCCGGGGGCCAAGGAGAACAAGCGACGAAAGTCAATCACAACCGCCAAGGGTGCTTCCAACAAGAGAAAACCCTTGACTGAAACCGGTAACGGTCTGAGAGCGAACATGTTTGACGTCTCCGAGGGCGAACAATCCAACCCTCCGGGTGGCATTGCGAACATTTTCGCCTCGCCGTACTCGCACATTCCAGTGGGCGCCGGCGTCGCGGCTGAGAGCCCGTTTAGAATGTCCGAGTTGTTCTCCGAGTTTGGCGGGACGAACACGAACACCCCGATCGCGAGAACGTCTCCGGTGTTTGACATGACCCGAACCCCGGGATCTCCCGGTGCTTACCACGGTATTGGCGTCACGTCACCGACCAAGTCTCTGCTGCCGTCTGGCGCGGCGGTGGCCGCTGTCGAAGGACTCTCGGGCGCCAAGATGAACATTCCGCACTTTGCACCGGGCGCGGACATTGACTTTAGCGCGAACGAGAGAGTGCCGAAAATGCCGGGCCTGACCTCGCTCGAGGATATGCAGGCTTTCGTGTCTCCAGACAAGCCGAAAAAGTCGCGATCGACTCGTTTGTCTCACTTATTTAGACGCGGAGGCGATCAAAAGAAGAATAATTCCAGCGAGCCGAGCGGGGCTTCGTACGGGACGGACGCGATTGAGATGATGAAGAATACGGCTCGATCAAACATGTCCATGTACGAACAAGCCTCCGAGCTCTTGAAGGGGATTGATGCGAGCGACATCCCAATCTTGGCGGGTATTGCCCAGGGTGGATCTTGCGCGACGCCGACGAGGCCGTCGCGTCACGACGACGGCGCCTCTGTGGTGCCGTTTTCACCCTCGATGTACCTAGCCTAGTCAATCCATCGCTATAGCATCCCTAGCAAAATTAGCCCGTCGCGAGAGCAACAACGCGTCGACGTGTACAAGTCTTGTAAAATTTTGAAACTGTCGTTAAACTGGGTTTTGTTCGAGTCGCTCGCACAAGCCGCGCTTCCTTTGTCGTATTTCTGATCCTTCCTGTAACCCCACGAAGCGTCCACCTCGTAAGATGACTCGCCCCGGCGTTCTCGGAGCTCGCTCTATGTCGGTGACGCACCCACCGAAACACACTATGTTTTCATCGCTCTCTAAGCGAAAGAGTAAATCTTGCGGCGGTTTCCCGCCTCGAAATTCCAAGTCGTTGAGCGTGAATCCGTACGCGCACTCCATTCGACGAATGAACGCCGGTATGCAAGAGTGCCCTATCCTAGCTATTCGAAAATCATTCGATCGCGCGGGGTGTCTGAAACATTTCGCTAAATCCTCTCCCTCCAAGTTGGTCATCGCGCGCGTTCGATGCGTATTCGTGTGCACCGTCCAAGCCGATCGCAACACGCTAAATTCAAAGCCAGCCGCCGCGAGCTCGTGCGCCTGAGAAATTTTGTTGAAACCGTACGTCACGAAGGACTCATCGAAAGGAATGGACATTGACGCGCGCACAATCAAGTATGGCTCGTAGTAATACGGGTGTTTCCTCGCCTTGCTACCGAAAGGATACGGCTCGAGCTCGTCCTCGTCTGTCCAAAATTTCTCGTAATTCGTCGGCGCGTGCGGCAACGGAAAGTACTTGACTTGAAATCCGTTCGCCAAGCCGCGAACGTGGACGAGTTCGCGTAATCTCTGTCGACTCGAGTACGGTAGCGTGAGATTAAGTGGCCGCAGTTGGCTCACGTTGTAAATCTTCTCGCCGTCTCGCGCCACAAAACTTTCATACAGACGCATCGAACTGTCGGATGTCTCGTTTGAGACGCGAGACGCGACGGCGTCTATATCCGTCGCATCCTCTACGCCGCCGCCGCCGCCATCGAACCCCCCTCCACCGCGCATCCTCTGTCGCCTTGCATTCAAAATCGCGTCCCGCTTCGCGTTCACGCGCGCAGACCACCCACTGCGAAGCTCAAACGCGGGCACGATGAGCGCGCGTTTAAGCCCCGGCGCGAGCGTCGTCGAAACGTCTCGTAAAAACGCCTCGACGTCTGGCGCGAAAACCTCAAAATCCACATCGTGCGTCAACACAAACCGCGCATTCAGCTCCCGCACGCACGCCTCCCGCGCCACATTTCTCAAAAAATTCACCGGAAACCGCCCTTCGTACTCCTCCAAAGCTTCCACAGCCGTGACGACCACGCGATTCCCGTCGCCCTCCACTTCCCCCGTCATCCTCGCCAATTCCACCGTCGTCTCCGCGCTCCGCCCCAAATCCACCAACACCGCCACGCTTATCCCTCCTTTCCACGTGCTCGCGATCCTCGGCAGGGTTTCCCGCAGGCGATCCATCGACGCCGGGCTGTACAGGCACACGTCCCGAGGCTGCGTTTCGCCAGAGGCCTCCTCTCGATCCTTCCCTCCTCCTCTCGCGGACCACTTCTCTCGACGACCGAGACCGAAGACGACCCCGAGAACGCACGCCGCCATTACCGTCGTCACCGAAGCCGCCGCGCACCTCCGTCCCCGTCGGTCCCTTCGTCGACCTCCCATGATCCGAGACGCGATGTGATGCGATGCGTCGCGCGCATTCGGGTCCTTCGCACACAGTAAAATCTGACGGTTCACATCCAGCGTAAAATATAGATTTAACGAACCTTCAATACGTATGGTAACAACATACATAAACAATTATAGAGTCTATTAGTACGTACAAACAAAATGTTCGGTCTCGGCGCGTCGCGCGAACGGTTGAGCGACGGATGACGGATCGATCGAGAACGGCGCGAGTAAGCGACGCGCGGAAGAGCGACGGACGATCGCGGGCATAAAACCCGCGCGCGTTGGATACGTTTCGATCGTTTGCTCGCGCGGTGGGGTGACGCGGTGGCGTGACGCGGTCGCGGTCGGTCGGATCCCGACGCGCGCGGGCGCAGAGATCCAAACGGGAATTTATCGTCGAATCCAATCCGCCCGGGAAAGGATTCGCGGTGCGCGGGAAAGGAAGGTCTCGCCCGGTGGGGTGACGAGGATACGCGCGAAGACGACGACGGGTGGCGCGTCGTGAAAGATTGGGGTCGAGTTTCGAGCGGCGAGGGGACGGCGGGGAACATGGCGGGCGACGGCGAACCGACGCGGAGACGCGCGGCGGGCGAGGAGGATTCGGAAACGTCCGAGGACGTGTTTCAAGACGCGACGGCGGACCCGCCGGAAGGGTTGACGATGAGGTGGAGTGAGGATGAAACCTTTGGGGCGATGGAGTGCGGGGCGAACGACGAACCGGGGAGCGGTGGTGGACGGACGGGGACGATCGTGGAATCGCCCGACGCGAGTCCGTCGGGAGGAGAGCGCGAGGGAGCGGGAGACGAGAGGTTGAGTGACGGGGAGAAATCGACGGGGTTGCAGGTTGAGATCCCGGCGCACTTTCAGTGTCCGATTACGATGGAGCTCATGCAAGATCCGGTGATGATTGCGACGGGACACACGTACGATAGGCCGGCGATTCAGAGGTGGTTGGATCAGGGCCACCGGACGTGTCCGGTGACTGGCGTGCGGTTACGTCACTTGGAGCTCATTCCGAACCACGCGATTCGCACCGCGATTCAGTCTTGGGCCCCGGCGGATGTTTCTAGGCTTCGACCGCTCGCGCCGCTGCACGATAAGGCGGTTGTGGACATTCACAGACAAAGCAGCGATATCGCCGGAACCATCGCGGGCTTGTCCACGAGCGTCGGCGCCGCCAACGCGCAAGCCATGGAGGTGGGAGATGACCAGCACCCGGTGTACACCATCGCGGAAGGCCACGATGAAATCGTGTGGGGAGTCGATACCACAGCCACCACGCTCTTTAGCGCGTCCGCCGACAAGACAATTCGCGCTTGGGACATAGCGAGCAGGCGTTGCGTGCAAGTCTTGGAAGAGCACACGCGACCTGTGCTCTGCCTCGCCGTGTGTGTCAAGCACGATAAGCTCTTTAGTGGGTCGTACGATGCCACCGTTCGCGTGTGGAATCTTAGCACGTATCGTCGCATCACGTATCTCGCGGGTCACACGGACGCGGTGAGAGCTCTGCAAGTGTACAACGACACGACGCTGTATACCGCATCTTACGACCACACCATCCGAGCCTACGACATCGAGTCGCTTGAACTTCTCAAGGTGTTGCGAGGGCATAACGGTCCAGTGCGCACCTTGGTGACGGTGAACGATTACGTGTTTAGCGGATCCTACGATAGAACGGTGCGCGTCTGGCCGGCGTATTCGGCAGACGTTGGTCCCTCAGCAGGTACGGATTTAGTCAAGACGCTCAAGGGCCACCGAGAGGCGGTTCGAGCATTAGCATGCTTTCCGCGACGTCAAGCCACCTCGAGCAACCGCGCGATGGGACCGTACGTATTCAGTGGCTCGGATGACACGCACGTCAGAGTGTGGAATGCCGCTACGTTTGAATGCGTCGAGGTCCTTGGAGGACATCACGACAACGTGCGCGTGCTCACCGTCGATGATCGTCATCTCTACAGCGGTTCTTGGGACAAGACGATCCGAATCTGGGATTTGGAGACTTTCACGTGCAAGAAGATTGTGCAAGGGCACACCGAAGCTGTCTTGGCACTGTGCGTGATGGGCGGACATTTAGTGTCTGGCTCGTACGACACCACGGTGCGAATCTGGGGAGTTCAACCAGAGACCGAGTTTGAGTGCGTTGGTGTCTTCCACGCTCACAGAGACGCCGTGCGCGTGTTGACGAGCGCTGGTCGCAACGCGACCACCGTCTTCAGCGGTTCGTACGACGGCTCAATTGGATTTTGGCGTCTTCCCATAGCCGATCCGCGTGACTGGCCACCGAGTAGGTCCGTCACCAATGGATGGGTATAGTTTTGTTTTACGTGATGCAGTATTCACTCGAGCGGGCACTAGGATATGGTGAGACGTCTTCGAGTTTGTAAGTTTACTACGAGCGCTTTTGTGACTTTATATAATTATTCACCAATCAATCAATCAATCCTCCTCAACGTGTTCATGAATGTGTAACGCGAAAAGGCTAAGAATAACTTTCGATACCAGACAAACTGTGATTTGTGCAAGCGCACGGCGGCGAGGACTTGTCTAGGAGAAGGGCTAGGGACAAAGACTCTTCTGGAGCTCGTCAAAGTTTCCAAGTACGACATCGCAAAATCGAGCGCTCCGCTGAGCTTGCGCACGAGGTTCGTGCTCTCGAGCACCCAAACTTGGGGGAGATCAGAAGAAGCACCAGGACTGTTATGCTTCTCTTCGATCCACTGTCTCGTGCCCTCGTACGTCGCAATGTGATTCACGTGTCCAGACACGCCTCGTCCGTCAAAGGTTACGACGTAGTCAAACTTCACCGGCGCGCCCTCCGTGTATGCGTCCAAGACCGCCATAACCGTCTTTGCCGGCCACTGTGTCTTCATTCCATCTCTCAAATCATCCGTATCCACGATGCACAAACCTTCAAGCTCGAGAAGCTCCTTCACCTTTAAAAGCTCTGCTTTTCTCGTCTCTCCGTCACCGCCCGCGGCGCCGTCGCTCAGACAAACCAAGTGCACTTCCGCACCCGAACGTTTGAGCGCCTGCACAGTCGGCGCGAAAAAATACGACTCATCGTCCGGATGCGCCGTCAGCACGATTGCCGCGCGTCGTTCCGTCTCCTTTGACGCCTCGGACGTCGTCCGCGGCGACGCGAACGGGTCGGATGACTTTCGGTGCGCTCGCACCTTTGCGAGCACACTGAGGCTGACGACAGAGGCGAGCGTCGCCGCGAACGCGAGCTTGAGCGCCGCGCCGACGGTTTCAGACGTTGCGCCCGCCGTCGTCGACGACATGGTTGATCGCGAGTGGGTCGAGGGAACGCGGCGCGTGGAGGAGTGTGGGTCTGATGAAGATTGAAAGTGGATGGATTACATTTTTGGTTGAGGCGCGCGCGACTGGACTCAACTCAACGAAATGTGCGCAATTATCATGGGAGATGATCACTCCATCGCGCACGCGACGTCTGATCTCAGGGCGTGCATCTGTTGAAAAATGGCATCTCTCAGTTGTTCGTCTGGAATCGCGGCGTCGGGCTCATCCATCGATCCCAAGCTCCAGTCTCGCGGATTGGGCGTGAACGTCGGCTCCAAGCTCTCGTCGTGAAGTGAGGCAAAGTAAGGATGCTCCAAGGCTTCGTAGACGGATAATCTGTGGTGTGGGTTGAAGAGTAAAAGCCTCTCGAGGAGATCGATCGCGTGTGGGTTCGCGTGCGGGTAGATCTCAGCAAAGTTCACTCGTTTCTTCGGGGGAAGACTCGTTATGTACCTGCGAGCGTATTGCGAAGTTAAAAAGTTCATGTCCCGTTCCTCGGGCGAACCGATTACTTCGATGATCAATCGCATCTGGTGAACGAAATCTCGGCCAGGGAAGAGGGGCTTACGCCCGAGAATCTCGGCGAGTATGCACCCGACGGACCACATGTCAATCGAAGTCGCGTAGTCTTCCGAGTTTAACAAGAGCTCGGGAGCGCGGTACCACCTCGTCACGACGTACGAAGTCATGATTTTCCCTTGTTCGACGCTTCGACGCGCCAAACCAAAGTCACATATCTTCAAATCGCAATTTGCGTTGAGCAAAATATTGCTCGGCTTCAAGTCTCGGTGTAGAATGTCCGCGCTCTGGATGTACTTTAACCCCCGCAAAATTTGGTAAACAAAGTATTGACAATGTTCGTCGAGCAAATCTTGCTTGCTGCGAATAATCTGATGCAAATCCGTATCCATGAGCTCGTACACGAGATACACATCGTTTCGCATCCCGTGTTCACACAACGGCATCATCACATCCAAGAGCTCGATGACGTTATCGTGACTCAACCGTCTCAACAAGTGCACCTCGCGCAGCGCCCTTCTCGCCTCCACCGCCGAGTCAAAGCAATTATGCAGCTTTTTAATAGCCACTTTCTTTCGTCGAACCGCGTCATACGCCGAGCACACCACACCGTACGCCCCTTTACCGATGATCCGTATGGGTTCGTACCGTCGCGCGACGTCGAACGCGTTCCGTCCGAGCCAAACTCTCCTAGTCGGTTCCTCGACGACGGCGTCCGAGAGGCGTGACTGTGACCGTTCATCTTCCATACTGTATGTCCATATAGATGCTCTCGCAGATTGCCGAATTAATTCACTCTCCTCGCGAGCGCGCGGTTTCCCAGAATCTCTCCATCTCTGGCCCACCCCCGCGCGCGCTCGCCGGTCCAGCTCTCTCACCCCGTTCCAACGCAACTCTTCCCTCACTATCGTCGCACCAACGTTCCCAGCGTTCACGCCTCGACCGCGAACGCGCCCATCGCGTTCGTCAAAGTCTCTCGATTCGCCGCCCGCGTCCGTCTCGCTTCGCGACGCGTACCGCATCCGTTCCACTCAACAGAGCCGCCTCACGCGTCTGCTCCGCGCGTCGATGGTCGTTTCACCGATCGCGAAGCCCGACGAAACGTCGTCCGTTCACGAATCCGCCCTCGGCGTCACCGCGACGTCGGTTCGTCGACGATCTCGAACGAGCGCGGCGTCGACCAAACCTAAACTTCTGTCGGAGAAGTGTTTCTTCCGACACCGACACACACACACCGCGAGACGCAGTTTCGCGTTCGCGAGCGACGTCGCGCTCGCGCGGTCGATATTCGTTCCGATAACCTCTTCGCGCGTTCCTTTCCTCTCCCTCAGTCGTGTGTGCGTGCCTCGCGACGCGTCGAGGCGGGCGACCGCGCGTGTGAAAAAGTGGCGTCAAAAAGCGTCAAAAAAGTCAACTTGTGCATCGCGAACTAGAAGTCGTTTCGTTTCGCTCGTCGCGCCCGCGCACCGCGGCGGTTCCTCGTGAAACAAACGTCGCGGGCGTGGACGCCGGGTGGCGTCCATTTCACCGGCGCGCGCGATCGTCGTCGCGCGAACGCGCGGCGCTTCGAGGGGCATCTCGAAAGACTGTTCGTCTGACCGCGTATATCACTGTATGAAACACCTAGTGTTCAATACTTTTCATATTATATAGGGTTCGGGTATGTTTGAATACGTGTGTGGGCTGGCACCACGGGCGCGGGCGGCGTCAGAAGCGCGCGCGGGCGTCGCGAGACGCGGGCGGCGTCGTCAGAAGAGCGCCGTCGGCTCGACCGCGGCTCGACTTCGAGGTCCCGCGTCGTCCCCGTTCTCGAGCGTCACGAGGGAAACGGGGAGTAAAGTGGAGAGTTTGTGCCGAAACGAGGGCGCGCGCTGAAGCGAAGGAGTCGAGTCGATCATGTCGTCGACCGTGGTTCGCGTCAAGCGTAAACGCGACCGGGCGTCGATGGAATCCATCATCGTGGAGTACGACGCGGAATCGTCCGGGGCTAGGGAGGCGGAGGCGCGCGCGCACGCGAGGAGACGCGCCGAGGCGTTGGCGGCGGCGCTGGACGGCGTGTTGGAGGGCGGGTCGAGTGCGACGCCGTACGGGGCGTACGCGAGAGGTGGAGATTACTACGAAGGGGAGGAAGATGAGATTGTTGACGCGCGTCCGACGCGGAGGCGTAAGTTTGCGCGCGTCGCGGCGGGGGTGTCGTCGGCAGAGGACATCGTGAGTGCGCTCGAGGCGAGCCGAAAGCGAGAGAGACACAGAGACGACGTAACCGACGTGAATGTCGTGGATGACGGAAAGATTCCGAGGGCAAAGTCTCAAACGGGATACGGAGAGGCTCTCGATCCGTCCTCGGTGCGTGTCTACGACGTGATGTACGATAGCAACGGCAACGCGCACTCTGGCGAGGATGAAATAAAACGCGCTATGGAAGCCGAGGCGGTGTTGATGTGCAATTATTTGCCCATGGTGCGCGAATATTTGGGTTCGCGAAACGATGGTCCGCCACCATTTGACGCCGAGGAAGCGAACGGGGCTGGGGGTCAAGATTCTGGGGTGTCGGATGAGGATGAGTGGGTTTACGACTATTACGTGATGGACGAAGCGCAGGCTATGCAAAATGGCGCCGGGGCCGAGATCGATGGCGACGATGACGATGACGACGGATACCTACCAGTCATCAGAGTGAAAGATTTTCAAGATCCAGAGGGTTTAGATGATGTAGAGAGTGACTACGGAGACTCTGATAGCAACGCAGAAGATTATTTCGGCGCCGACTATCCCGATACGGAGAGCTCGTACGGCGATGATGACGATGGGTTCGTTCGGCACGAAGACGATGAGTACTGGGACGACGAAGATTATTGATTTGATTCAACACGATCTATTAGCACCCGTAGCGACACCACGCAAAAACAAATTGTAAGTTCTACATAAAGGCTATTCATTACCACTACGCGGATGACGCAACTTGTATATAATCACTTTTTACCTGCGCTTTCGAGTTCCTTCATTCGCGCCGCCTCGGCTTCCTCGGCTCTAGACTCTGCAGCCTGTTTTGCGCCCGGAGCTGTGTGCGTATCGAGCCACTCGCTCGTTTCAGCCAAGACATGATTGATACTTTCTTTAGCTCGGTAGCCGTGCGATTCGTGAGGTAAAATCACGAGTTTAACTTCGGCGCCGTTACCCTTGAGAGCGGCGAAGAATCGCTCAGACTGAATCACGTTCGTTCCACTATTCGTGTCTTCTTCGCCGTGAATCAATAAGATTGGCTTTTTAATTTTGTGAGCATTCATAAAAGGGCTCATGGTGCTGTACGTTTCGGGAGCCTCCCAGAGCGTTCGCTCCTCAGCTTGGAAACCAAAAGGCGTGAGGGTACGGTTATACGCTCCGCTTCTCGCGATCGCACAGGCAAACAACTCTGGCGCGTGCGCAAGAAGATTTGCTGCCATGAAAGCGCCGTAAGAGTGCCCACCCACGGCGATTCTATCCGCGTCTGCCACTCCTCTTCGCACAACCTCGTCGACGGCTGCTCGAGCTCCAGCGACGAGTTGTTCGACGTAAGTATCATTCGGCTCAACCCCTTCGCCTTCGCCGATAATCGGGAGCGCAGGGCCGTCCAGAACGGCGTAGCCACGGGCGAGCCAAACCAACGCGCTCGATGGTCCAATGCCAGTAAACCTATACGGAGAATCGCGCAATTGCGACGCGGCTTCCTTTGTCTTAAACTCGCGAGGATACGCCCACATCAGCAATGGGAGAGGTCCGTCGCGTTCCGCGTCGTAACCAGGCGGAGTGTAAAGGGTACCATTCAACTCGACCCCATCGTCACGCTTGTATTTGATGATCTCTTTCGGTAATTCCTTCAAGTCTGGGTGCGGATGCGGAAAGTTGGAAATCTTTGTCTCTCTTCCTGCCGTACCGTCGGCGTTCATTGTGAGAGAGAAGTACTGCGAATTTTCCGACGGGCTCTCTCGAGAGAACAACAGCTTCATCGTTTCCATCGTGATTGGCGCCGCTTCTGGTCCTCCATAATCGCTGATGAGACTACCTGGATGCTCGAGGTGCGGCGGTTTGCTCTCCCAGAGTCGATGCTTTGTACCTGTGTCCACATCGAATAAATCAATAAACGGCTTGTCACCCTCCGGGTTGGCGCCCTCACCTTCGAGCAAGAGCTTTACACCCGGACCAGAGAGCGCACCCTCGCCAAGAGGAGTGGGACCTACGACTCGAGCTAAAATGTACGAGCCGTCTTCGGTTCTTCGCGTGGCGAAAGAACCCGGCGCGTTGTAACTATCTTCGTAATCTCTCTCCCACAACATGCGTTTTGTTGCGTCCGGATCCTCATCACCCGGTGAAGTGGCCCACACTCTCGACGTTCGCGTCTTATACCAGCTTTCATACAAGATGGAGAGGTCGTCGCCTCCCCACGCGACACCGCCGTATCGGAAATCCGTCTTGAACATAACCTTGGGGTCCGCCTTGGGAGCGATTGACATGTCGACGCCAAACGTCACGTCGCGAGGAGTCACTTCAATTCTTGGGTCGCCCTCATCCTGAGCTTCGGTCCAATACAAATACGAGCTTTTATCCGATCTCCAATTCACCGCTCGCGGACCTTGTCGAGTGGCGTTGTGTACGATGGGGATATTTTCTGCCAGAGGCAAGTCTGCCACTCGCCGAACCTCCTCACCCTTGTCGTTTGCAATCCAGACGCTCTTGGGAAACCTACCGCAAGGAACTGAATACGAATAAGGACGCTTCAAGGTCTCGACAATTGCAAACTTGCCGTCTGGGGAAGGATCACAGCGCGTGTAGATCCTCGGCTTACCATCACCCCAAGGCTTTGTCGCGCCGCTGTTTACATCGACGGCGACAAGTTGCGAAGTACAATAATAATCAAACAAGTCGGCATCGTGCGAATCCTTCAACAAATCGGCGTACGTCCTAGCTTGTGCCACATTACCTCCTCTGTTCGTTTGAATTCGAGGACCGAACGGGGTTTGCGGACGACTCGGTGCCTGGCCTCGACCCTCTGGAATACAGCAAGCGACGATTACGTCGTCGTTCAACCAACTGTACGACTCAAAAATCGTATTCAAACCGCGATCAGAAAGCAGTTCGCGACACTCTCGTGTCTTTGCGTCTGCAATCCAAAGCCTCAGAGGCCCTCGCTCGGGTTGTCCCGGCTCACCGCTCGATCGTATCGTAAACGCAATCTTCGTTCCGTCTGGCGACCAACTCACATAGTTTAAAAGCGCCCCCTCCGGTACTCCGGTGAAATCTTCACTTTGACCAATCTCCTCGTCCCGCGTCGGCATTGGACCGATTGAAATCTTCGTCTGATGCCCCATCCTCGACGAGCTGTTTTGCACCGCATCGACTCGAAGTCCCGCGAGCTTGAGCTCTTCGCGCGCGAGCGTGGCGACGTCGGGCAACGGCGGCGGTTTATGCAGATACAACAAACGCTTTCGGTCAGGGCTCAGCGTGATGTTCGGGCTCTGCGGTCGCTCCGTAAATTGTCTCAGCGCGTCCGGGGGTCTTTTATACCCGTCCGTTTCTTCCGTTCTCTCGCCCGTGTTGTTCGCAGCGGCTGAGACGCTCGCGGATCGGTGTCGAACCGAACCGCCGATGGCTCGACGAATCCTCGCCGTTATGGACGTTGACGCGCCGGTCACGTCCGTGTTGCGACGTGCGCTGTTCGCGGACGCGCTCGATTGTCGTCTCGGTGCGCTAGACATGACGACGACGCGGCAGACGCGACTCGCGACTCGCATGGTTCGCTGTGAGGAGGATTGGCAGAAAAGGTTGCGAGGCGAGCAGAGCACTGTTTTGTGACACAAAATTTGTGTGGAGACAATCCGCTGATTTACAAGAGATTTATCAAAAACAGAAGCATCGCGTTTCGGTGAAACTTACGAGTTCAAATCAATTCCCGACGCACCGTTGGGTTACGTTCGATGGTTCAAAATGTGCGTCAAGATTGGCGCCGCGAGCGCGGCGACGTGCGCCAGGGTGCTGTGAATGCTCAACATACTGAGCTCGCTCACGCTGCCTCCCAGCGAAGATTGCATCGCTGTGCGAATGGTGCCTGAGTTGAAGCCAACGCTGTGGAAAACAGTCGCTGGAATGGCCAGCGAAGTAACCGTAGCCCAAATGGAGCGTCGGTTGTTCAGCAGCACCAGTGCGGTGGTGACTGCGAGAGAAAGCGCGTAGGCGTGCATCTGCCCGAGCTTTGCAAAACCTTGCGAAGTCATGAGAGAGTAGTGCGCGGTAGTGAAAGCGATCGTGTACAGGGTATGCATCAACTGACCGAAACGATCAGTTTGAATGAGCGAAAACGTTGCGGCGGCGGCGAGTAAAACCAGGCACGCCATGCCTTGAAGAGTCTCGACTGAAGAATAGGGAAGTGTAAACAGCAAGTGTACAATCCCGGCGACGAGACATGCAAGTGGACGAGCGAGCACGCTGGACAATCTCAACGCGCCCACTTTTGTCACGTCCGCTTTCTTATGTCTAGACTTGGTCAGGCGAGATTCTTCAGAGCCGTCAGATAGTTTCGATAGCTCGATAAGACGGCAGAGAAGGGCAACCGTTCTGTGGAGGTTCAAAAGGCGCGAGGTCTCCAATACGAATTGCGTCTTGCTGTCCCCCGGTTCGCCATGCTCGAGTGTGTGTCCAAGAGAAGACAAGAATCGTCTCGCAGCCGTATGTCCTCTAACTTCCACAATCTGTTCCACCCCTTGTCTTATCTCGTCGCAGTGTGCGGCGCTTGGTATCATGAGAACCACCAAGTTTGTTCCAATTGGAAGCTTTTTGGCTGCGCCAGAACGAACAAAGCACTGCAAGTACACGTTCCCAAGGATAGCATCGCTCTTCACAAATTTGTTGCCCTTACCATGAGGATACAATATGACTTCGACGTCGCCTTGTCTCTTTGTGCGAACGTCGCAGTCAATGTAATGACCATCGCGCAACGCGCGAATGCCCAACTCGGGACTAAACGACCCCGCCGGTAAAACCACACGAGCTTCTTCCTTGGCTGAATTTATCACAGGATAGACAGCCAAGTCTTCGGAGAACCCGTGTAAGTTCGAAGTTTCTTCGAGAGGAACGAGCTTGCCAGGAGCACGCGCGTCGTAGAGTTGGCCGTGACGATGAATCGCCTGCGGATGAAGATCTTCAGGAAGAATACCATTCTCGTTCGAATAAAGCTTTCGGTTCTCACCAAAGCTTCGACCGACCCATCCCATGACTAAAGACCCTTGGAATGCGTACGAGCTACCGTCAAGCAATTCACAATCGACGTCAGCGCGCGTCTGCTTTGAACTCTCTCCCGAAGACATAGAACGCATAGTCTTCTTGCTAACGTCGACCGTAGCCTCTCGACTAGTCTGCGCGGAGGGATTTTCCGACTCTGTGAACAACAAGTTGTACAGAAAATGCGACACCGTAGGATCGGCGCCTTGCATCAAAGAAGAAATCATGTCCTTGTTCTCGTCGCTTTCTGCGGAGACGGCGGCGTCTTCGTGAAGGGCGTCGCTGTATCTGATGGGCATACCAATGTCTGTATCTTCCAGACCGCTCACCTCGTCAGCTCTCGCAAACCTGACCCACGTCTGATCGACTGAACTCGCGAGCGACGAGTCGTACTTGTCGAAAAGGGCGTGCAAGTCTCTGGCAAAAGCCTCTCTCTTGGCCGACTGCCCCGACAAAGCCTGAGACCCCTTGCTCCCCCCCTTACCGCGCTTGGCCTTCGACCCCCCAGTCCCGACCAACCCTTCTCCTTTAACATCGAAAGGATTCTCCGTCTTGTTTAGGAAGGTCTTGATGAGCGTGTCCGCCTCATCCTGAGGCTTATCCCCCAGGTACTCGAGCACCTCGTCGACAAACACCCTAACATCGTAGCTCGCCGTCATGTGCATCTGCGTTGACGATGGTCCCGACGAGTCGTTGTTCCTTTCTATCTGCGATATCGGCCGATACACACCGAGTAAAAACGCAGCCACGTCTTTCTCATCCGCGCTCAATAAGTGATGCTTCAGCTGCAACGCTCGAAGTCTCTTCTTTGCGCGGTCCTTGGATCGTCGCTTCGCCAGGCACACCCGACACGTCTCCAGCCCGGGATCAAACGCCTCCGGCTTGAGCGTCTGCTTACACGAGCAGCAATACCACGGTTTACGTTCACCCTTCTCATTCAGCTTTCTTCGCTTCGACGCGTTCGACGCTTTACTCGCCGTCGTCGTTTTACTCGTCGCGTTGTTGTTCTTTTTTTTCTCTTCGCCCTTGGTTTTCACCCCCGCCAACGCCGAGATCCCACCATCCGTCGCGATTTCCACCACTTGCGCATCCACCGTCGTCGTCAACGTATCCTTCGACCCATCGCTCATCCTTCCCGTCGTCGCGCGCGTCGCACGCGTTCGGATTCTCTGGGCCAATGACGGATCAAAATCCTACCGCGGCGCGGTGGCGATGCCGCGCCCACGCCCGCTTTCGTCGCTTTCGTCGCCGACGGGCCGACCGACCGACCGACCGACCGACCGAATCCCGGAGTCGGTGAGAGACGCTGTGCCGTCGATACGACGCGTGCCGTGCTCGTCCTCGTCCTCGGCGCGCGGACGCGTCGGAGTGCGGACACGTCGGCGCGACTCCGAGCGCGTCCTTTGAACCCTGTACCCTATGGTCTATTTCTGAGTCGTGAACCGTCGATACGACGCGTGCGTATTTTACGGTGTTTTTAGCGGTGGACATACTGTTTGTTCATATGATTTTGTATGCCAGAGGTATCTATCTGGTCGAGTGCCCTCGTCCGCGGTCGGTCGTCGCGGTCGGTTTCCTTTGGTGGTGATGTCGACAATGTCGATCGATCGACGCGTGCGTTCGCTTCATCATGAATTTTAATTACTACCACCGGTTCTATGCGCTAATTAGTTTTCGGGCGTGGGTTCGGATGGGACGGCGTCGTCGCGAACGCGGCGCCGAAGCGCGGCGAGGTCTTCGATGGACATGTCTCGAACGAGGGCGAGGATGTCCTCGTCTAGGTCGTCCAAGTCTTCGTCGTCTTCGTCTTCGTCTTCGTCTTCGTCTTCGTCTTCGTCGTCGTCGTCCATGAATGCTTGCAAAGCGGGATCCATGGGTTCGCCGATGGATCGCCGAGGCGGCTCGGACGCCGCTTCTATGCGCGCCGCATGTTCGGCGTAAAATCGCGCCGCTTCGAGTTCAAACTTTCTCTGATCGCCCGGTTTGGTGACAGTTTTGTTGGTAAAGGGCCATAAGTCACCCCATCTGAGCTTGCGGGCGAACTTGTAACCCTCTCGTCCGATGCCTTCGTCCAAGCCGTGGGATTTGGCAATCACGGCGCGCTCAATTTCTCCTCGCGCTGTGCACAATTCGACGACGACGTGTCCTTTCCTTTTCTTCGGACTTCGAATCACCCGCGACCACTCTTCCACGGATTCACGAACGACGCTCTCGTGGTGAAATTCCTCCGCATCGTCGCTGTCATTCTCAGTTCGGGCGTCTCGAGCGCGTCTCGCCGCCAGCGCTGCTCGACGTCTCGCCTCCGCGCGCGGCTGTTTGCGCAACACGACGTAGGAAAACTTTTCATCCTGGTACGGCCGCGCGCTCTGGTTCACCTCGCGGGCGTATTTGCTTCTGAGTGCTCGCTGAGGGAAGTGACACCAAGTCGCGAATCCGTCTTCGCGGTGTTCTTCCTTGATTGGACACGCGCCGTCGTGTTGACACGGAGCCACCGCGTATGCCTCGACTGCGGACAAATCTGGGGGCAAATTCATCCTTCTCGCGTTTTGTTCCATGTCGCGCCGGGCAACTTCGAGGACGAGCGCTCGGGCGCGACGCACGAGGGCGCTTCCTCTCGGCGTCCCAGGCTCGACGACGACGAGAATACCACCGGGAGCAACCTTATCCCAGAGCTGGCGAATCGTTACGTCCAATTGACGCTGATTTCGCTCGACGCGACCGCTCCGTCCGACGCGCGCGACGCCCACTGGAATTTCACCGAGGGCGTACGAGGACACTACCATATCGAAGCCATCGCGTCGATTAGCGCCGTGGAGACTCGCGCTCGTTCGCACGCCTTCGCTTTCGTGCCACGGATGAGGCGTTTTGAGTCGAATGGCGCTCGACGCTCGAGTGACGCCGTTTGACGTCGCTTGACGTCGTGCATCGCCGATTTCGAAGTCTGAAAAGTCTAATCTGATGATCCCATCTTCGTCCTCCTTCGCGACGATGCGCTCATCGACAACGGTGTCGAGTTTCTCCGTCGTCTTTGCCGTCGTCGTCGTCGTCCCCAGCGCCACCGCCGCCGCCTCGCTCCGTCGTTCTTCGGCTATTTTTTCCGCGTACCCGACGATGCGTCGGGCAAATCGCATCATCCCGGGATTGCTATCCACGAACGCCACTCTGACGTCGTTCCACGCCGCGTCCGTCTTCCCTTTCGCATTCATCGATGCCGACGGCGTCGTACCGACGTCTTCACCGAACACCGCCCGCGCGGCGAAGAGCGTCGACGGAATCGGACCAGATCCAAAATCCAGAACCGTCCTTGGCTTGAAATCGTCGCCCAACCGATCGCGCGTTTCATAAAAAACTCTCTTGAGCGCCCCCATCGTCATCGGACTTCGCATCACCGCGTACACCGCCGCGTCCAACTCTTCGTATTTAATCATCTCTAAATCATTACCCCTCCCCGAGGCTGCATTCGTGGTCGCCGCGGATGCTTCCAACCGACGAAGCTTTCGTTTACTCAACCTCGCGCCCCATTCAACGTCGTCCTCGCCGTCAAACGCGTTTAGGAGCGCCACATCATCATTCGTCGGCGACGCCGCCGTCTCCCGCTCGCCGCGACCGCCGCGACTCCCAAGAAGCCCCCGCGCCGAATCATCGACGCCCCCGCGCTCGATCAATAAACCCGTCGACGCCCCCGCGCTTCGTCTTCGCATGCTCTTCCGCAACGCCTCGTACCTCGCCCGCACGCGACGCCCCACTCTCACCCCGGAATCCCCGCCGGTAAACGCGTCTCTCACCGCCCGTCGCAGCGCCTCTTCCACATCGCCGTCGTACGTCTCCATCACCCCGACGTGTTGACGCGCCATCGTCATCGTTCGCTCCCACAACCGTTCCTTCTCACCCGCGCTCTTAAAAGTCGTCGGCGCGTCACCGCGAGCCGTCGTCACGCGCAACGCTTTCGGCAGCGATGTCGTTGACGACGTCAATCCCGACGACGACGACGTCGTCGCCGCCTCGGATTCTATCGAGCATCCTCGACGAAACGCCCGCGACGACGCGAAACTCACCGTCGTCCGCGCGACTCCTCCACGCCCAACGGTCCTCGACCACATCCCGCGTCGTCGAGTGAAAAGCGCACGCCGCCAGCCAGTCAGCCAGTCAGTCGCGGGTTCGTTTCCCGCACTCGACGACGCGCGCGCCGCGAATCGACCGATCGATCGACGCGGGAGCGATGCCGCCGAAAAAGAAGGAGGAAGCGACGGAGGACGTCGGCGCCGCGAAGTGCGTGCGGATGCGCGAGCGAGACGCGAACGGGCGCCGATGCGATGCAAACGCGGATAAAGTGATAAAGTGACTGAATGACTGACGACGACGACGACGACGACGACGACGCGCGCGCGTAGGTTCGGACGGGTGAAGAACAACCTGAAAATGGGCATCGTGGGCTTGCCGAACGTCGGGAAATCGTCGCTGTTTAACATTTTGACCAAGCAGTCCATCGCGGCTGAGAATTACCCGTTTTGTACCATTGACCCGAACGAGGCGAGGTGCGCGGTGCCGGACGCGAGGTACGATTACCTGTGCGGGATGTGGAAACCCGCGAGCGAGTACCCGGCGTACTTGTTCGTGACGGATATCGCGGGACTCGTGCGCGGGGCGTCGCAGGGGGCGGGGCTGGGGAACGCGTTTTTGAGTAACATCATGGCGACGGATGGGATTTTTCACGTGGTGCGCGCGTTCGACGCGACGGATGTCGTACACGTGGACGACGTCGTCGATCCGATTCGGGATTTGGAAACCATCACGGCTGAGCTTTGCTTGAAGGATATCGAAACGGTGAAGCGCGCGGTGGCGGACGAGGAGAGAGACGTGAAAAAGAACCCGACGATGAAGCTCTCGGCGTTGTTCAAGTCTACGATGGAAAAGTGTCAAGAAATGCTCGAGAAAAACTTGGCGATTCGCACGGGCGATTGGAACACGCCAGAGGTTGAAATGATCAAGGAAAAGCTTCCGTCGCTCATCACCACCAAACCGATGATTTACCTCGTCAACTTGTCCAAGAAGGACTTTGTGCGTAAGAAGAACAAGTGGTTGCCGAAGATTCACGCGTGGATTCAAGAGCACGGCGGCGGAAGCATGATTCCGTTCTCCGTCGAGTACGAACAAGAATTATTCGACATTGGCGACGATGAGGACCTCAGAAAGCAATTTTTTGAAGAGAACGAAGGATCGAAGAGTTCGTTGCCCAAGATGATCACCCAAGGTTACAGCGAACTCAATCTCATTTATTATTTCACGGCTGGAGAGAAAGAAGTCCGATGCTGGACCGTGTACAACGGCGCCACCGCCCCGCAAGCCGCCGGGGTGATTCACTCTGATTTCGAGCGCGGTTTCATCAAGGCTGAAGTGTGCGCCTTTGACGATTTTAAGAGCATCTCCACCAAGCCCTCCATGGCGGAGGTCAAGGAGGCGGGTAAGTTTCGTCAAGAGGGTAAGCAATACGTCGTCAAGGATGGCGATATCATTCACTTCCAGTTCAACGTCACGGCGTCCAAGAAGAAGTAAGCGTGTTGCCCCCGTAAGCGAGCGCCGCCGGCGACACCGCGCTATCGTTTCATTCATTTCTCGTCCCACGTCTTAGGATATTTCAATCGAGTTGTCAATCGATCGGATCGCGACTGCGTCTGTCTCGTCCGCGTCTGGCGCTTTTGGAAAACAGCGCCGCGAATTGACCTTTGCTTCACACCCACCCTCGCGACATCGTCCACGCCCGCGTCGGTTCGTTCGCGATGTTCGGATCGATGTATGAATCCGATGATGAAGATACGACGTCTATGTGAGTACTTTCGACGACGACGGCGTTTGTTTTTTTGTTCGCGCGCGCGCGCGCACGCGAACGTGCGCTTTTTCATACTCCTCGAGGGAAAATCTGAAGAAAATGCATCGACGTCGGCGCGCGAACGTCGCGATGCGCCCGAATGCGCGGCGAGCGAGTGACTGACGCGTGTCGACGCGCGTATCGTCGTTTACTTTTTCAGGCAATTACACGAGTGCTGCGAGACGAACGACGTGGAGAGACTCGCGAGTTTGATTTCACCTCCAAACGCAGAGGAGGAAAAAGAAGGAGCAAAGGAAGAGCGAGACGGCGACGCGGAAGAGGAACAGGAGGACGAAGGGGAGGAGGAGGAAGACGACTCGGATGACGGCGAGGATTTCGACCCGAACGCGGCGTCGGGATCGGATGAGGATGAGGAAGGGATGCCCAACTTGGCGGCGGGCGGAGCGGGAGTGGACGTCAACGCCAAGGACAGAGAAGGACTTCGGCCCGTGCACGTCGCGTTGTTGTACGGCGCGTTAGATTGTCTCAAGACGCTCATAGATGCGGGTGCGATGACGTACGTCACGCTCGAGGGGTCTCCGCTCTTACACATCGCGTGTACGATGAGTGGGTTCGAGCAGCACGAAGCGTTTGCGATTGAGGCGGTCAAGGCGTTGCTTCCAGAAGTTGAAAATCATTGCGTCCAGGATGATTACGGTCGCACGGCGCTGTCTGTCGCCGCGCAGCACGGGGTTTTGGCCCTTGTCAAGACGCTCGTCGAAGGCTTTGTCGCGCCGAACGAGGAGGATGACGTTCAGGTGTACATCAACTTGCGTGACAAGTCGAGAAATAGACCGCTGCATTGGGCTGCTTCGTACGGTCACGCCGACGTCGTCGCGTACTTACTCGACAACGGCGCCGAAACTGACGTCAAGAATGAAAATAAAGACAATGCATTGCACTGCGCCGTGAAGGGTGGTAACGTCGAGTGCGTTGAGCGTCTTCTCAAGGCTAAGAGTGCTTTGGCCAAGGAACGCAACGCGCAAGGTCAGACGGCGGCGGACGTCGCTTCGGCTCGTGGGCTCGTCGACATTGCGAAGATTTTCAAGGTTTCCGTCTCAGATGCCGCGGACGAGAACCTCAAGCGCGTCATCATCGCTCCGGACACGTGCTTTTGGCATCATTCGTGTCCGCCCATCACTCGCGGCGGCGAAGATCCTCCGCCAGAGAATGTCAACCGTCTCAACGTGTTGCTCAACGGAACCAACGGTACGCTTCGTGGCAAGGACTTCAAGTCGGTCGAGTACGTCAACAATGTTCAACAGGCGGCGTGGGTGGACGTTTTGCGATGCCACGATTACGCATATCTGAAAAAGGTTAAATTGGCGTGCGCAATATTGCCGCGAATTGCGCGCAACCCGCGAGCCATCGGTACGATTGACGGCGATACGGCGGTGTGCTCGGAATCCTTTGAAGCCGCCCTCGCGGCGGCTGGCGCCACCATCGAGGCTGTCGAACGCATCGTTTCCGGTGATACCAAAAAAGTGTTCTGTGCGGTGCGCCCTCCGGGGCACCATGCCGGTCCCCTCGGTCCGGTAGGCACGCCGAGGGAACCGCTCGGAACGGGTTCTCACGGCTTTTGCTTGATTAACAACGTCGCCGTCGCCGCGGCGTACGCTCGTTGCGTGCACCGTAAGAAGATCCGTCGCGTCGCCTTGGTAGATTTCGACGTTCATCACGGTAACGGCACCGAAGCGTGCGTGCAAGCCACCGCTCCGAGCAGACCGGAGTTCAGGTTCTCCTTGCCCATCGGCGTCGGCACGCTGCAGATGGATTCGTACCGCCCGTGGTTGGACGAGACGGATGGACGGGAAATCATGTTTGCCTCTGTGCACGGATACGGCCGCAGAGACCGCCCGTTCAACTTTTACCCCGGTACCGGTCCGACGAAGAACACCAGGGTTGAGTCGGACATCGACGAAGATCCGCAATGGGGCGAAGACGGCATAATCAAAGACGCCATCCGCGTCGACGAGGAACGTGAATACGGCAGCGGCGTCATTGACGAACAACCCTGGGTCGTCGACGTCGGCATGGAGGGCACGGGGAAGAAATCAGAACGAGGCGCCGCGTGGAGACGGGTGTGGAAAGGGAAGATTCTTCCCGGCCTCGACGCGTTCAAGCCCGACCTCATCATCATTTCAGCCGGTTTCGACGCGCACGCCAAGGATGACATCCAAGGCCCCGTCAACTTGGGCGTCAAGGAACTCGACTACGAATGGCTCACCACCGAACTCGTCAAGATTGCCAACGCACACGCACACGGACGCGTCATTTCCGTCCTCGAGGGCGGGTACCGCATTCAAGGAGGACCGGTGTCCGCTTTCGGTCGATCCGTCGCCGCGCACGTGCGCGCTCTGTTCCAACCAAACGCCGAAAAGTACGACGCCGAATCGAGCCGGGAGGAACTCAACGCCGAACTTCGCGTTCGTCGCGAGATTCGCGAGCGTCGCGAAGCCGAAGCCGAGGCTGAACACAAGGCGTTTCTAGAACGCATCGCCGCCGCGGAGGGTGCGCGAGAAGAAACCGAAACCGAAACCGGAATCGCCGCCGACGACGACCGCAAGCGTTCCGCTCCGGATGCCGAAACGGAAACCGCCCCGCCAGAGTCCGCTGAACCGACGCCATCCAAGCGTCGCCGAGGCGCACCCGTGGACTACGCCGCGCTCAACGCAAAAATCGAAGCCGAAGCTGCGGCAAAACGCGCCGCGAACGCCGACGCATCCGACGCCATGGAACAATAAATGCAAGAATAAAGATTGAAGAAAACCGCGTCCTCGTCGTCCGAGCGAGCGCGTTACCCGAATTCCTCACAGCTCGACACCGAGAGACAACACACGCACGACACCCGACCAACCATGCGCGCGACCGTCACCGCGGCGAAACTCCGACCGACGTCCGTCGTCAACGCATCGACGTCCGCCTCCGATCGTCGTCGCGCGCGTCCGAACGTCGTCCGTCGCGCACCGACCCACATGGCATCGTTATCCGTGACCACCAACCGCGACGGTGTTCGCACGCGCGCGACGCCGACGACCGAGCTCACCCAGCTCGCGCTCGCCGGAATCGACACCACGGGTTTCGACACCGTCGTCATCAACGCGCTCAAGCTCGCCATTCCGTTGTACTGCGCCGGCGTCGGTGCGATTTTCATCTTTGGTACGATCGCAAAGGTGGCGTTTCCGGATAAGTACGACAAGGCGATGTACGGCGCCGAGGCGAAGAAGGAAGTGGAGGGAATCGATTTGGATAATCTGAGCGAGGAAGACGCCGCGGCGGTGGCGGCGTTGGAGGAAGAACTTCGTAAAGAGGGTAAGCTTTGATGAGGAGGAGGAGAAAAGGGAGAGATTTGTTGAAGAAGCGGATGGACGGACGGACGGATGACGCTATGAGCGGATTTCGGGAACCGGTTCGTCCTATCCGTCCTGTTTTGAGTTCCGTTTCCGTTCTTCGACGTCGACGATCGGAATGGAATATCGCTAATAGCATGTTTTGTAAAACGAAACGAAAGGCCAAAAGAGTTTTAGTCGTCGTTAGCGAACGCATCCGCGAATGCCGAGCGCCGCGAGCGGTCCGCGACGCTTTTACTGCTGATTACAAGGAGAGCCGAGGCGGTATTATTGTACCGGTAATGGTTAATATCGTGAGTGTAAGATTAGTTACCCGGCACGAGGGAAAACGTCGAGTCTACCCATGCCTTGTATTCGGCGTCATCCGCGTACTTTTCCGCTTGTTTCGCATCCCCGCGTTTGGCCGCCGAAGTCATCAGCTTGACGATGAAGAGCAAGCCGAGCGACGCGGGAATAAAAGTTACCGGTCGCGTGATCATCGCCGGAACGCCGGCGACGAAGAGCCCAACCCAGAACAAAATTTCACCGAGGTAGTTCGGGTGTCGGCACTTGGCGTAGAGTCCCGTATCGCACCAGCGCGTCTTACCCGCTTCCGTCGCCTTGTAGTTGAACTTGGTTTGATCCGCCACGGCTTCGAGCGCGACGCCGATCCACTCCAACGCCAAACCCACCTTGAGAAGCGGAGAAAACGTCGCAAGGTTGACCGCGTTCGCATTTTGCGCGTGCCAGAGAATCGGCGACGACATCATCGCGTACAACGCGCTGCAAAGCAGAATGACCATGGTTTGTTTCGCAAAGCCCGTCTGCTGCACTTCGGGCGCCTTTTTTGCCCGCTCTCGCCATTCGTCCCACGTCACCGACCGATACCAGAGAAACCCCGCGAGGCGAGCGCCGTAAGCCGCCGCACCAGCGACGTGTGCCGTCAACAACGGGGTCATGAACGCACCGGACGCCGCGTGGGCGTACGCCGTGAACCCTGCGGCGAACAACACGCTCAAGCCGTAACCGACGCTGAACGAGTAGATTGGGTTGATGTACGCCAGCATCACCGCCGGCGTGCACGCACACCAGAGCGCGGGGAGGGCATAGTGCGACGCCAACACGGTGGCCATCTCTGGAAGCGCTCGCGTCGTCGTCGTCGTCGTTCGCGCGCCTCTCGTTTGACGAGAAAGTTCAGACCAATCCACAGTGTGCTTTGACGTTCTTTTCGACGCCGTGACACCGACAGTCGCTCGCGGCGCGACTCGCGATGACGTCTGTTTCGCCGTGCGGGTCGTTCGCGTCACCCGCGCGACCGCAATCGTCGTCGTCGTCGTCGCGTACATTCACAGCGCGCGTCGTTGAATGAAGAATCAAACCAATCCTCACAACGGAGCGTTCGTGTAAAATGAAACGCGCGCACACCGACGGCGGCGCGGATGGCGGCGTGCCACCGCACGCGCTGGAAACGCTCTCCACTTTCACCGCGATCGAGGTGATCAACGACGGACGCGACGCAGGGCGTCAGGTGGTCGTGCGAGGCGCGTTCGAAGGGTGCGAAGAGGAGGCGTTGGTTAAGATATCTCGCGCCGCTTTACCGTCCACGCTCGAAGGCGTCGGGCGGTTGTTCGCGAGGACGAGACTTCGCACGCGGGCGCCGTATTCCGGTGCGGAGTATGGGTATTTCCACGGGACGTTCGATGGGGTGGAGTCGGAAGAGGCGTACGAGGCGGAGGCGAACGTCGACGTGTTGTATCCGGGGTGTCTGACGACGACGCCAAAGGAAGCGCGAGAGAAACTCTTGGCGAAACACATCGCGAGATCGAGCACGCAGCGGTTGATTGCGGTGCGAGAGACGCCCGAGATGTACCGCGCCGCGCACGAGGAGTACATATCGGGGATTCCCGAACAAGCAATCTCGTGGGTGTACAAGATATTAAACTTGGAAAAGGAAAAGGAGCGATTGTTGCACGTAGACGAAGAGTTTTTGTTAAACACGGATCCAAAGTGGACGACGCATCCAGACTGCGCGGAGACGGCGCGAGAGACGTGGCGTGGACATCCATCGACGACGGATCTGTATTGCTTGGGGTTGTGCGTTCGGAGGGATGTGCGTTCGATTCGCGATTTGCGGTCAGAGCATTTACCAATGTTGCGGAGAATGTTAGAGAAAGGACGAGAGGTTATCGAGGAAGTGTACGGCGTGAAACCTGAAGAATGTCGCGTCTTCGTCCACTACCCACCGCAGTTTTATCACTTTCACGTGCACTACCAGGCGTTGTCAGCGCTCGAGATGGGTTGTCAGACGGAGCGAGCGCACTTGCTCGAAGACGTCATCGACAACATCGAACGCGACTCTGATTTCTACGCCAAGGCTAGTCTCACCGTCAAGATGGGCGAACGCGACAAACTTTACGCTCTGTACGCCACCGAACATGTCGGTCGAAGTTCCTAGTCGTCTCCTTTGTCAATAGCGCCAATTAGTATTTTTTTGTACCTTTCGAGTCTGTTTTCGCAACGCAAGAGACGAGAGCGCGACCAAAACCCAAACCAAACAACTCGACGCGCATCGCATGTTAGCCTCCACCGTCGCCTCCCCGGCGTCGCTCCGCGTCGCTACGACGCACCACGCGTCCACCGCGACGCGTTCCGACGCTCAACGCGCGTCGCACGGCGTTGCGACGTCTGCGTTTCGCGCGAGAGATTCACACTTTGCTCGGACAACCGCTCTGCAACCGACGACGAGTTTTACGTCGTCACCGACGCGGCGATACCGACGCGGCGGCGCCGTCGTCGTCAGAGCTGAGCGTGAAACGCGTTTGGTCTCCGTGTTGACCTCGCTTCCGCAGCGGTTTAACCTTTACTTTGCGCGCAAGTCGTACCGGGTGACGCTGTGGCGAGGCATCTCTGCGTACTTTGGTTTCTACCTCGCCAACGTCATGACGCTGAGTTTCGGCGCGATTGGAATCAACGACGTCGTCGCGGGCGCGCTCTCCGTCGCGTTCTTTGAAACGGTGACGAGGATCTATTATCGCCGGGCGGAGACGAACAAGTGGTTGGAGTTTATAAACTGGTTCAAAGTTGGGTATTGTTACTCGCTTTGCGCCGACGCCTTCAAGCTCGGTTCTTAAGTCTTGCGACAGACGCGATGAGACGAGACGAGATTGAGAGGGCCTAGGTTTGTAAAATATTAAAAACATTAATCGACTCAATCTTCGCACGGTCCCGAAGGCGAACCGTCGAGCTGACGCAGCGCCTCGTACACCCCTATGCCGCAAGAAACGCTCAAATTGAGGCTTCTCACGTGCGACTCGTCGATTGGAATCCTCCGAACGCCACCCGTTTCTTTGCACGCATTCATCGCCGCGTCCGGTAAACCCGTCGTCTCTGCGCCGAAGAGCAACCAATCCCCCGGACGGTACGCCCCCTCCTCCGCGTGCGGTCGCGCGCCGAATTTGGAAAACGCCACCAACCTTCCCGGCGCGTCCAACCCGCGCCAGTACTCGTAAAAAGCATCCCAGTCGTCGTGCACCCGCACGCACACCGATTTCCAGTAATCCAATCCCGCGCGTTTCAACTGGGTATCATCCAGAGAGAACCCCAAAGGTCCTGCGTTCGCCCGACGAAGAGCCAAAAAAGCAAAAAGCGTCGTCAGTCCAGTCGTCTCTCGCGCGCGTCCAGTCGTCGTCGGTCGCTCTCGTCGTCGTCGCTCTCGTCTCCTCATCGCTTTTCCGACACGCACCAACCAAGTGCAACGGCACCCTCGACGCCGCGCACGTCCTCGCGATGCACCCGGTGTTCCCCGGAATCTTCGGCGTTACCAAAACCACCGCCAAATCCGTCCGCTGCCCTTCGCTCGCCGTTTCGACGCTTCGCACTCGAACCGCCGACATGTCCTCCTCTTCCTCTTTCGTCGCCCGCGTCGCCGTTCCTCGTCCACGCGTCGCCGGCGACGACGACGACGTAACCGCCGCCGTCGTCGACCGCGCGCTCCCGCGTCGTCGTCGTCGTCCGAGCGTCGTCGACGCCGCCAACACCGCCGCGCGCATGAGAGTGCGGGGCGTGTCGTCGGGTCCGAGCGCGGTCGGTCGGCCGGGTAAGTGACGGTTCATGAACCAGGAAAATAGTCCCGAGTGTGTACCCCCTCGATCCGATCTGTCGACATGGATTCATTCATGCATTCACTGATGCATTCACACGCCGACGCGCGGGACTACGAAGGATGACGACGCGCGGACGATTCGATAACCTCCGGATGGCGACGGTCTGGACCCTCCTCGCCCTCCTCGTCGTCCACCTGGCGAACGCGGTGAAGCGAAACGCGCGAGGAAGACGGGCGACGCGTCGACGATTGATGTCCGATCGACACCGGTGGGCGCGCGAGGGACGAAGCGAAGGCGGACGGGGCGGAAAACGCGGCGGAGGGACGACGCGGGACTTGGAACCGAGACGAACGGTGGGGTTTTATCATCCCGCGAGCGCGGATGGGGGAGGCGGGGAGCGGGTGTTGTACGAGGCGATCGCGGCGACGCAGAGACGACGGGCGGCGGTTCGAGGAAGCGTCGGGGGAACGGCGGCGAACGGCGATGAGGGCGGCGATGAGGGCGACGACGAGAGAGGGATGGATGACGACGAGGACGATTGCATGATTGTCGTGTACACGGCGTCGAACGGAAGAGGGAGGAGGGATGTGGATTCGTTGGCGAGAGGGAGGGAGTTGATTGCGCGCGCCGAGTCGCGTTTCGGCGTGAAACTGCGAGAACCGATCCACGCGTTGGATTTGAAATCGGAGCGTTTTGCGCGCGCGGAGACGTATCCGAGGTGTACCGTGATTGGACAGTTTATTGGGGGCGCCGTGCTCGCGTTCGAGGCGCTGTGGAAGTTTACGCCGGATGTGTTTGTGGATACGGTGGGACACGCGGCGGCGTATCCCGCGGCGAGATATTTGTTCGGATGTCAGACGGTGGCGTACGTGCACTATCCGACGGTATCGAGCGATATGATTGCGCGCGTGCAGAGTCGGGTGCGAATGTACAACAACGCCGATCGTTTCGCGGCGTCCAGGTTCTTGACGGCGGTAAAGGTGTTGTATTATCGCGCCTTTGCGGCGCTCTACGGTTGGTGCGGCAAGGCGTGCGCGTGCGTCATGGTGAATTCATCCTGGACAAAAGGGCACATAGACAAACTCTGGGGCGTGGACTCGACCATAGTTTATCCTCCGTGTAACGTGGAGGATCTCTCGCGGATACCGCTCACGCGTCCGCGGTTGGACAAGGCGGGTAACGCCGTGAAGAAGGATAAATCATCTTTGCGAGTGGTGAGCGTCGGGCAGTTTCGACCAGAGAAGGCGCACGTGGTGCAGCTCGCGGCATGGAAGGCGCTAAAAAAGCTCAGCCCGAAATTTCCAAAGATTGAAAATGCCATCCTCGTCTTCGTCGGTGGATGCCGCGACAACGCGGATAGAGAACGCCTGGAGGATTTGCAACAGAGTGTCAAGGATTTGGAGATTGAAAATAGCGTAGAATTTCACGTCGACGTGCCGTATGAGGAAGTTCGCCGTCAGCTCTCGCGCGCATCTGTAGGTTTACACACCATGTTGGATGAACATTTCGGGATTTGCGTCGTGGAGTACATGGCGGCGGGCGCGGTTCCCATCGCGCACGCCTCGGGCGGGCCATTCTTGGATATCATTCGAGATGAGGCCGACGGGATAACAGGATTCACTGCCGATAACGTTCCGGCTTTCGCCGAAGCGCTCGAACACGTTCTTCTGATGCAACGGCCCGACCGAGAAGATATCGCGCAGCGAGCGAGGAGGAGGAGCAAGATGTTCACCGCCGAGAAATTCCGCGACGCGTTTGTCGACGCGTTGGCAAAATGTGAGGTGAAATGTTAGTCATTAGAGATAGAGATTTTGCAACTCCAGGAGGAAACAACTTGTTAGCATGTATTATCCGGATGCTCGTATTATAACAAAAAATAAAAAACTACGACTCGGACTCGGACTCTTCGTCATCCTCGTCGTCTTCCTCAGAATCCTCATCATCCTCAGAATCATCTTCGTCTTCTTCATCCTCGTCGTCAGCTTCTTCGTCTTCATCCTCTTCATCCTCAGAATCCATCTCTTCATCCTCTTCATCCTCTTCATCCTCTTCCGACGACATGTCCTCGTCCTCTCCATCCTCAGAGCCGTCTTCCTCATCCTCTTCCTCGTCTTCCTCATCCGAGTCCCCACCACCAGAGATTAACTTTTTCAGGTTACGCATCTCCGCCTCGAGATACTCTTTCCTCTTCAACTTTTTCTCCTGCTGCGCATCCAGTTTAACCCCGCCCTCGCTCATTTTTTGTTCCAGTTCGTCAATCTGCCTCAACTTTTTCGCCAACGCCCTGTACCTCACCTCCAACGGACCGTACGATCCCTCCGTAGATCGCAGCGACGCGTCATTCGTCGCTCGTCGGGAGTCCCCACTCTTTCTTTCCGCCTCCCGCTTCGCGCGTTCCGCTTTTTTCTTTTGCGCAAACGTGATTCCCGGTCGTCGGTCGCTCTTCAACTTTTCCAACTTTTTGCGCATCTTTGTGCTGTTCGGAAGCGCGTCGCGTTTCGTTCGCGACTTGCCCGTCTGCGATTGTCCACCCATGTCGAGCGTCACGGTATTCTTTCGATTATCTTTCTCTCCCGTCTCCCTCTCGCGTGATTGACGCGCGCGCGGGGGTGTGAGGACGAGTTCGATTGTCGAGTGGCGGCGGCGGCGGCTAGACGAGTACAACTGAAATTACAACGAGGACGCGAGTACGCACGGAACATCGACGCCCAATCTAAACTAAACGCGAGATCTAAACCGCGCTGGGTATTCGTCGTCGATGCGAACGTTGTCTAAGACGTCCTCGTCGTCGTCATCTGTATCGTCGTCGAGGAGCGCTTTGGCGCGCGCCCAAAACGCGCGCGTCGCGAATCGATACGCGTCCTCCGCGGCGTCGGTATCGTCGGTGGCGGTATCCGAGGCTTCATCACGTGTCGATCCGTCATTGCCGCGAAAGCGTACAGTCGTCGTCGTCGTCGTCGTCGTTGTCTTAGACGACGTTTCAGACGCGTCTTCGTCTCCTTCCTGTTCGTCCTCGTTCGTCTTTGACGCGGCGACAAAGCGTCTCCGTCGCGCGCTCGACTCGGTCGCCCAAACCTTTCCACCCACATTCTTCGCGCGCGTCACCGTCCGCTTCCACCAACCAGCGGCGACATCCACCATCCCATCCCACACTCCGCGCCGACGCTCCGTTTCATCCTCTTTACACGTCGTAAAACTCGTCGAAGTCGTCGTCGTCGTCGACGTCAACACGGTTTCATACGCATCCACCAACGACTGAAACTCGCGCTCCGCATCCTCAACCGTCCACCCCGCGCCTTCGTCGCGCATCGCTCGAGATTTATCCGGGTGGTACCTCAACGCCGCAATTCTAAACGCCCGTTTCACCGCTCTCGCGTCGTGCGCCGCGTTCGCCGTCGACGCCCCGGGCGTCACCGGTGGTAATCCTAACCGTCGTCTCGCGGCTTCCACGACGCCGTCGGCATCGCGACGACACCCCGTCGCACCGTCGACGCCGGCGGACGCGACCGCGAGACCGACGGAGGAGACGACGAGGAGAATTTTAAACCACTCGTAAATCGTCTCGGGTCGTCCGTCGGCGCGTCGTCGACGGGTGTTTTCGCGTCGACGCATGCTGCGCCCGGGGGCGTCACACGCTGACGCATCGGTCGTTGGTTTGCGCGCGCCATTTCGTCATTCATGTTGACGACGTCGACGTCGTCGCGCGTCCGTCACCCGTCCGCGGCGGCGACGCCGACGACGACGAAAAGTAATAGCGTTACCGTCATAAACCGTCGTCGACGATGCGTCGCCGTCGTCGTGCGCGCGAGCGCGGACCCGTTGGAACGATTCGCACCACCACACAGAAGATCGGCAGAGAATTCTACATCGACATCGAGCGCGACGTTGACGACGTCTGTGACGGACCCAATCATCGAAGCGACGCGGGCGACGCTGTGTGAAAGCGTCGTCGGGGACCTGATCTCGCTCACGGCGGAAGCGGCGGATGGGTCCGGGCGTGATCCGAACGGGGTGAGCTCAGACGTGCTCGATCGATGGTTCGTCGTGTGCGGCACGGGTACGAGCGCGGGCGGACGAAGGATGCTGGAAGGAGTGTTGGATGGGAAACGAGCGCGGATTTTGGATCAAGGAGGGTCGAACCCACCGAGAATTGGTATCGTTGGCGCGCAGTTGGATGGGCAAGAGACGTGGATGGAGGTGAAACGAGTCATGGTGGGCGACAGCGGGGAGGCGTTACGAAACGCGTTGGCGAATCGAGCCAAGCGGTTGGCGAGAGAGACGGATGCGGCGACGCTCGTGTTGAAGGCGTCGAGCGCGTTGACGCTGGAGATGTTGGAGAAGGCGGTGGAGGAGCGTCCAGAGTTTTGGTCTCAGGGCGATGGGGCGCACTCGAGGAGGGTGGTCGTGGATGATTTAGAGAGCGCGACGAAAACCGCCGGCGAACTCTTGGCGTTGAAGCGTCGAGCGAGAGATTTAGTGCTCTTGCAGGTGTCGTGCGACGAGGGCGCGTGCGATCTCACGAGTTCACTCGGGAATTCGATATACGCTCCTTACGCCGCGATGGTTTTAGAGGATCTCGTGCGCGCGGACGATTCGATTCGGGTTCGAATGTCGACGACAAAGACGCCCGAGGGGGGCGAGGCCCAGACGGCAATCGTCTACAGAGAGGACGCGTCGGCGAGCAAACGCGCGGCGCTTCTCGCGGATATGGGTGCGCAAGCGGCGCGAACAATGTCCACGCCACTCGAACAGGTAATCATAGGACTCGCTCTCGGGTACAAGAGGGAAAATATCGAGCATTACGTGAGAAGGGTAAACGGAGACATCGACAACGAGACGCTCGCGGATATGTTTACTTCGGCGCAGAAGACGCTCGACGATTTGTAATCTGTAACATTGATGATACAACAAGAATGAATGAATGAACTAAATCTACATGACCACCTCGAGAAAATCACATTCGGAACACGTCGCACACAAGGCGTCAATCATGCCGAAATCGTCGCGAACGCCAAACGTCAAAGACGCCGATTGACCGCACCCATCCTCCGCGTGCGACTCAAACGTGCGCGCTAGTCTCGAATTTAAAAACGCCAACCCAACCCCTTCGTCCCGTCTAGAGATTCTCAACCGTCCGCAACGACAAAATAAGACGTGCTTATTCGCTAAAACCCGGTCTTTTTGGCACACCGGACACAACACTTCAACATCTGCCATCGCGCGCGACGCGCCCGTCACGCCTTCTTCGAACGACGCTTCGCCAGACGCGTCAATCGAAGTAATCTCCCCGTCACACTTCCATCGTTCAAACGCTTCGATCGCCTCTGCTAAACGTCTCTCTTCATTTTCGTTATCATCAGAATCATCGCCTTCGACGGCGGCGGTGTTCAACATGGCTTCTTCTTCTCGTTCTAAAGCGCGTTCGAGCGCGTCTTGCATCGCGAGCATCAACCGTTCCATTTCAGCGTCTGACAACGTCTTGAGCTCGTCGTCATCTGAATCGTCATCCGAGGATAACGACGAAGACGCGAACGTCACCCGACGGTTTCTTGGCATCGACGCGTCGTCATCCTCGTCTCGATCGACCGTTTTACGTCGTCGTCGTCGTTGACGCACACACGATGCGATGATTTCTCTTCCAGTGTTTGCGTTGAAACCATCGGCATCACCATCTTTCGACGCCGCATGCGTCTCGTCGTCGTCGTCATCGACGGTTTCGTTGCATGAATCCCTCGCACGACGACGTTTCTTCGTTCCGCTTAGACGCAAAGCCGCGGCGACGCACTCGCGTTCGAGCGCGTCGACGTCGTCATCCATCACCGCTGCTCCGAGTCGCGCTTTAAAGTTTCAACTTTTTGGATTTTTGGTTTTTGGAATGGTCGATTGAAACGACTCTTCGGTCGTTCGGTCGTCGTTTCTTCGGCGACGATGGCGTGTGCGCTCGGTGCGTCGCGGCTCGAAATATCGCATCGGTCGTGGGTGAGCTCAGTCGTCGGGTGTTGCGCGCGTCGCACGAAGGATTTGAATGCAAAGGTACACACGCATGTGAACGCGAGACATGTGAAGCGTTGTTGACAATCAAGCCGTGGATGGTGCACACGCGTCGACGCGAGAGGCAAACGGAATGACGCACGTCAGAGGTTGACGCTGGTTGGACGCAGGTTTCTGCGATAGATTCATTTCGCCTCGAGAACCGTGCGGATGCGAAGGATTCAGTGTCTCGTCGCGTTGGCCGGATTGGCAGCCGTGGCAGAGGCGACGACGAAATGGACGCAGGATGGAAGACGGTGCTTGAATGAGTTTGACATTGGTGGTGGGGTGATGGTGAAAGATTGCGTGCCGTACAAGGATACCGGGGTATTGTGGTGTAGGGCGGAACCGGATGGTTTTTGGGGCGCGTGCGCAGAGTACACGTCGCAAGACGAACGCGCGAGAGAGGAGTTTGGTGATAGAGGCGATTTCTCATCGTCGACGCCGCCGTCATCGGTGACGGGAGGGATTGGTAACACTCCTAGTTATCCCGAGACGAGATTGTCGCCGCCGCCGCCGCTACCGTCACCGCCGCCACCACCGCCGTCGCCACGAAGGTTGCGTGAACCGCAAACGACGCCTCGATGCGTCGCTCGGTCTAACATTCGATGGGAGAGTCCTCAGCCTGACGGCACGTCCGAGTACGGTATGGACATTTACATCGTCTTATCATCTGGTCGCGACATTGACAAGGGTTGGAACGTGGTGTTCAACTTTGAGAGCGACGACGTGGCGCTGTATTCAGGATCTGCCTACGGCGCAACGGCGCGTACCGTGCGGCAACGCGATGGAAGAGTGTTCGAGCTTCGCGATCGCGGGTACGACGCATACATCTCCCTCTACAGTACAAAGAGAATTGGGTTCAACGTCAGAACGCGCTCGGGGAAACGCGGCCTATCCTTATCGAACCTGACGCTGAATAGAGAGACGTGTAGAGTCGTGAAATGAATGAAATACGATTGAAACAAAACGCTTACAAGCCAGCTGTCGCTAAAATAAATCCTAATCGCGCATCAGAGCTGATGCAGTGCCTTGACCTCGTTGAGAATCTTGCGCACTTTGTCTTCTGGTTCGTCGCGAAGACCCGGAATGTCGCCCACATCTGTCGAGACGTCGCCAAGCAATGCGCGGAACGAATCCGCCACGCCTTCGCTCAAACCAGTCAAATCATACCCACCCTCGAGCAGAAACACAATCTTTCCGCCGCACATCTCGTTCGCAAGTTCCTTGAGTTTCGTACACAACCTGTGATACGTTCCGGTGCGGAACGTCAGACCCGCGAGCGGGTCTCTCCAGTGCGCGTCGTAACCTGCGGACACGACGATAAAATCCGGCTTGAACCTCGCAGCGGCGGGAGTGACAATCTCCTCGAACGCCGTCAGTACCGCCTTATCACCGCTACCCGGGGGTAAAGGGACGTTGATCGTCGCCCCGAGTCCGTCGCCGTCGCCCATGTCGCTGATTTTACCCGTTCCCGGGTAACTGCCATCCTCGTGCGTGCTCACGAAGAGCACGCTCGGATCATCCCGAAAAATATCATTCGTCCCGTTCCCGTGATGGACGTCGTAATCAAAAATCAACACCCGCTCGCACCCTCGCTTCTGCGCGTGTCGAGCCGCCGCCGCGGCGGTTCCGACCAAGCAGAACCCCATGGCCCCTCTCGGCACGGCGTGGTGCCCCGGCGGCCGAATCAACCCGAACCCCGACACGCTCGGATCGCATCGATCCATGACTTCATCCACCAATCGAATCGCCCCACCCACACCCCGCATGACGTCGTCGTAACTGCTCTTCGTCGCGTACGTCGGTGCCGTGTCCAAATTCGTCGGCGCTCGCGTCTTCGAAACCATCTCCAACCCGGCGAGGTAGTTTTTCACGTGCACCCCATCCAACGCCTCCTTCCCCGCCGCCTCAAACTCATCCAATCGCAAAATCTCCCCCGGTCGATGTCTCTCGTTCACCCCTTCCTCCTCCAGTCTCGCCTCGATCGCCGGCACGCGCTCCGCGCACTCGGGATGCCCAACCTGTTGGTGTTCCAACGCTGGAGACGACGCGTAGATTAATCTCGGCTGCGTCCCTTCCGACGACGACGACGACGCGCATCGAATCGAGACACCACCGCGCCGTCCACCGCGGCCGTTTCCACTCGCCCGCGTCGCCGGGACCGTCGCGACGATTCGCACCGACATCTCCGCCTCACGCTCTGTCGCTCGCCCTCCGTCGACGCGCGTCGACGCGCGCGTCCGTCTCGCGTGATGACGATGCGCGTTCGACCGTTCACGACTCAAGAAATCACACCACAAGGGGTCTCGGTCGCGTCGGTCGGTCGCGTCGAATCGTCGTGGTAGTTGTCTGCGAATTGCGATCGCCCGATCGACACTCTTCGTCCGCCATCATCGCTCGAGAAGCCCGACCGACGGAAATCTGCCGCCATGGGATGCATCATGTCCATCTGTGAGTCCACCCCGGACGTTCCGGCGAACATCATCGCCGATCCCGAGGTACGCGCGGCGACGGAGCGTCGTCGGAATCATCGTCGTCATCGTCGTCATCGTGATCGTCATTCATCACTCGGGTGTTGAACGCCGATTCGATCGGGAATGATACCGATTGGAATTTCGGAACGATTCGCGCGTCTCGTCTCGTCCGCGACCGATGTCGAAGCGTGTTGACCGCGAAGCGAAGCTAGATCACTGACGAACGTGCCCGTCTCCATCGCTCGAATCGTTTCCAGGGACCGAGCACGTTCGTCGTCAAATCGTGCTCCATGTTTAACAAGGATTACGAAGTGTTTCGCGAAGAGGTTGACTATAAGAATAACCGGTGGTTGTTTCTGAACCGAGTCGGCAAGGGTTTGTTCGACACCACGGGTTACATTGACCTCGAAAACTACGTGCGCATCGACCCTAACGATAAGAAGAAGGGTC
>Ga0181573_10000183_pt1 | contig 64638 bp, 60 predicted proteins | sample 101ome_25_FD_148643 | JGI IMG/M metagenome (GOLD analysis project Ga0181573, IMG submission 148643) | Coastal salt marsh microbial communities from the Groves Creek Marsh, Skidaway Island, Georgia - 101409BT metaG (spades assembly) | ecosystem: Environmental > Aquatic > Marine > Intertidal zone...
AGCGCGAAATATGGATAGCGTATCAGCATTGCAAGATCATGCGCACTGGCTCCAAAATAGCGTGGGCATGAAGTCATATCATGATGCTGTCGCCCCCGTCGGGTGGGGAACCTAGCCCGCGGTAAAACCTGAAATTCGTCAGTTTTGCTGAGGACCCATACCATGCCACAGATTACACATTTTTTAGTGGTCGCCGCCGTCTTGCTAATGGGATGCCAACCGGAAGAGCGCGCGGTGGAACAGCACCCCGCTTCATCGATCGCTATCGCTCAAGAGCCCGTGGCAAGTATCCGGCCCACCGCACTCGAACAACACGGCCAAACCCGTATCGATCACTATTACTGGCTCCGCGACGACACCCGCTCCGATCCTGAAGTGATTGACTACCTCGAAAAGGAAAATGCTTGGACCCAACAGGAAATGGCACCGATGGTGCCGCTTCAGGAGCGTCTCTACCAGGAGATGGTAGGGCGGTTGGCGACTGAAGAGGCTTCGGTACCCGTCAAGCTAGGCGACTACTGGTATTACTTCCGCTATCCCGCCGGACAGGATTTCCCCCTCTACGCCCGCAAAGGTGACCTCGGCGACGCTGCGGAGGATGTATTAATCGACGGCAACGCACGCGCCGGCGACTCAGATTTTTATCAGCTCGCCAACGTGGAGGTCTCTGATGATGCGCGCTTTATCGCCATCGCCGAGGACTTCGTCGGCCGCCGCACGTATGAAATTCGCGTGATCGATACCGCGACAGGCGAAGCGTTACCCGACCTCATTACCGGTGCCGACAGTGACCTCGCCTGGTCGGCCGATGGCCAGTACCTGTTTTACCTGCGCCGCGACCCGCAGACTTTGCTGGCTAAATTTGTGATGCGCCACAAGATGGGTACGGCGATGAGCGAGGATGTGCTGGTGTACGAAGAGGGCAATGACATCTACTCCACGTCGCTCTCCCGCAGTCGCTCGGGTGCCTGGATTGTGCTGACTCACAGCCAGTCAACCAGCACTGAGGAGCAGCTCCTTGCCGCCGATGATCCCACGGGGTCGTTCAAGCCGTTCCTGCCCCGCGAAGTCGACCACGAATACACGATCGAAGAGCGCGGCGATGTGTTTTATATCCTCACTAACTGGCAGGCGAAAAACTTCCGCGTGATGTCAGCCACCATAGAGCAAGCCGAAGATAAGTCGCAATGGCAAGAAGTTGTTCCGGAATCACCCGGGGTACTGATTGAGAGTGCTACACCGCTGAGGCATTGGCTCGCCATCGGCGCCAGAAAAGACGGGCGACGGCAGATCTGGGCGGTCGACACTGCGGCGGAGGGTCGAATCGACATTGTATCCGACGAGCCTGTCTCGGTGATGTGGCCGACAGACAATGTCGATCCCGAATCGGCCGTCTTGCGCTACGCCTATACCAGCCTCAGTACCCCACAACAGATCTGGGAAATTGATCTCGAGAGCGGAGAGCGCGAACTGCTGAAAGAGACCATCGTCAACGGGGACTACGACCCCAGCCAATACATCACACAGCGGATCGATATTACAGCCCGTGATGGCACCGCCATCCCTGTTTCCCTGGTCTACAAGCGGGATACGCCGCTAGACGGCTCAGCGCCCGGCTTGGTGTATGGCTATGGCTCCTACGGCAGCTCCACCGACCCCTATTTCAGTACGTCGCTGGTGAGCCTGCTCGATCGCGGGTTTGTCTATGCCATCGCGCATATTCGCGGCGGGCAGGAGCTCGGCCGAGAGTGGTACGAAGACGGCAAAATGATGAACAAAGTCAATACCTTTTACGACTTCATTGATGCCACCAAGGCGCTGCAAGCGGGTGGCTGGATGGACCCCCTGCGCACCTATGCCCGAGGCGCGAGCGCCGGAGGGCTTCTTATGGGCGCGGTGATCAATATGGCGCCCAGTTTGTATCACGGTGTGATCGCTGGCGTGCCGTTTGTCGATGTCGTCACGACCATGCTCGACCCATCCATTCCGCTAACGACTGGCGAGTGGACCGAATGGGGTGACCCGCGAGAGCCCGAGGCCTACGAGTACATGATGTCCTACTCTCCCTACGACCAGGTCAGCGCACAAAACTATCCGCATTTACTCGTCACCGCCGGTCTACACGACTCCCAAGTTCAGTATTTCGAGCCGGCAAAATGGGTGGCGAAGCTCCGCGCTTTAAGGACGAATGACAACCTGCTACTGCTTCACACCGACATGGCGGCGGGCCACGGTGGCGCGTCGGGACGCCTCAAGCGTTATACCGATGCCGCTCGCGAATACGCCTTTCTCGTGAGCCTGTCGGAGCAAGCTGATGCAAGAAAACCCGAAGCGGTGCCCCTACAGCGCTGAGCGCACCGGCTAAGTATCTACGCCGCGTTGCTGCGCCCACAAGCCACTAAGAACCGTGTGCAACGGTCCTTTTACACGGTTGTGCTGCTCAACAGATCAGGCCCCCAACTAGTACAGCCATCCGCACACGATGGCGCTGGACGCCTGGCTCAACACGGCCTAGTGGTCATCGGACGGCGTATCTCGCGGTACAGTAAAGCGACCGCCATTAGCGCGCATATTTTGGTTGAGCAGTCGCATCTGAACTCTCTCTCGCGGGCCGAGTTGCTTTAGAAATTGGACCATTTGTTCATGGGCTTGCTCGATTGAGTAACCCGATGCAATCGGGTGTGTCACGGAAACACTTCGATCGACAACCGCGAGCATGCCCCGGGCATAGGCCGCAACAACAAACATCGTCTCGATACCGCGACCGTAGACGTTGTCATCGTAGTTGGCCTGCTTCATCCGTGCAATAACACCCGGTGATAACGCAAAAACAATGCCATCGGTGCGGCCCACCGCAAGAAGGTCATCGCCTAAAGGTAAGATCGTTTGGCGCTCAAGACTCCACCGCACGGCATCGATTTCCGGCGACCAAACACCGATCACAGGGTTGCTCATCCGTGTTTCACACCGCGACACCAAAGCCTGCCAATCGGCACAGTGGCAATCGGCGTGGATAACGACCAGCGGCTCGTCGTCGCGCACCCGCTCTAGGCAAGCTGAGAATTTGTCGCCCCAAAACAACTCATTCGATCGGCGCTCCACCGGGTAGACGGCATCGAGGACATAGTCAGGGTCTGGATCGGAATACACGATCGACACATGCCGACCCGCATCAGACAAACTGGATGCAATCCGTTGCGCATTGCTGTGCTGCCCTGCCCAAGAGATAACAAAAATGTCCACGCTCACTCCACGCTCTCAGTGCTTGCTCCGAAAACCCACTCGATGCCTGTGCGCGACACCCGCCATCACGCGGCCCTGCTCGCTCAGACGGCCCGGTCGCGGCGGCGCCTACGTCCGTGGGCTCTCGAAATCTGCGACCATCTGTCGCTGCTGCTGGTAGTCATATTCACTAAATTGGTATTGGGCCCTCGGCTTTTGACGCCCAACAAACTGCGACAAATCGGCTTTCATTTGGGCAAGCCCCGCCTCTGGGTCGAGTCGACGAACAACACAGACCAGCTCACCAGCATCCGTGACTGTATTGATACCACCCACGGTCACGGGCTTTACTTTGCAGGCGAACCGAAGTGCAGAATCGCTCACTTGGTCAAAGGGCTTCCCCATGGCATTTCGGAAATCGATGGTGCTAATCACCGAGTAGCCTTCTCTCAGCCGCTTCAGAATGTTGGCAAGACAGCGACTGTCCGCACTAATCAAATCCATACTGCCCTTGCGAAGTCCGGTGCTCCTGGCGACGCGCTTGATCGTATTGGGATAATCCGACACCACGGCGACGGGTCGTTCCTTCGAAAGAAGCAGCAATGCGAGGGGCGAGAAGTTGCTGTGAAATGAAAGACACAACATCGGTTTGTAGTCTTCGATCAGCGACTTGTTCATTTTGAATTTGATATCGGGTACGAACTCCCGCTCATGCTTCAAATAAGCCTCTAGCAAAAGGTCATAAAGGAGCGCGTTTCCCGAGTTTTGTAAGACATTTTTTGTCGTCGCGAGAAACTCACGTGCGGTCGCATCAGACAACACATCTTGGAATACCAGCTTCACATCTGATGGAAAATCGTGGTGGACACACGCTTGCTGAATGCGCTGAGCCAAGCTTTCGCTCGTCATTGCCATATTCGTCTAGTCCTTTATTAACGCCAATAAATCGTTCAGGGTTTCGCATTGCAAAAACGCATCGAGCTCCATTTGGACCCTAAACGCGTCGTCAATCTCCATTTGTAACTCCAACAAATCTAAACTGTCGAAGGCTAACCCATCTATTCGTGTTTCGCCGGTCAGCGGTTCTAGTGGCAACTCAGAGATTCTCTGAATGATGCTAACCAACTGCTCTAAATCGCTCATTTTTTGAAATCTACATTGACAAAGCTAGGGCTTAAAAAAATGCCATCCGACGTGTCAAAGTCAAACCCGACGACAGTGATGCAGCGAAAGGACTTTGAAAGCATGGTGGTCAAAGAATTCCAAGCCGCCAAACTGTATCGCATTCCAAGGCAAGCATGAGGTGTTCCAGCGAGAAAAAAGCTTTTATTTTTTTCCGCGTCAGTGACCTTGGCGGTATCGAAAGCCTCTAAATAAAGTCGCATCCGATCGCCCTCACAAATGTGGCGGCCTGCAATCGTCGTGTCGCGCACACAAACCCGCTCAATCTGTTTTAGGCCGATGTTGGTAAAGTATTTCTTCTGCTGAAGCTGATCGAAGGACTCGTTCACCAGGACCTTAATAAACGAGTGCATCAGGGTGCTCGACAGGGCGTTTACACCAACAGAAAGAAGAGCCAGCCGGTAAGCAGCATCATCGCCACCCATCTTTTCCGCAAACTCTTGCAGCCGACGCTCGCGCGCGAAGCGGGCTTTGAGCGGCTGCGCGTCATCTAGCACTTGGGTGAGGTCCTGATAGCCGGGAAAATGTTGCCTGTTTAAACCCGCAAACACCCAGTTAGATTCCAGGATGGGCTGTAACAAGATTGGCTTGAAATCAAAGCCTTCAGCGGCATCGGGTAAGGCCGTGATGTGTTGTTCAAGCACTTGCTCAAAGACTGCCACGGCGGCTTTGTGCCGCAGCTTTAAATCTCGCTGCATCCGTCGGCGCGCGAGACCATGCGCGCGGCCCTCAAGTGCGAGCGGTAGATGCGCTATCAATGCTTTCGTGTGGCTGAAGCTTTGTGAGAACTTCGCCTCTAGCGGTCTATAATCGTAGGCAGGGACGACGAACTGCTCTGACCGGAGTACCTCGGCAATGACCTGATTGTCATGGCAGTGCCATTTTTTATGTTGTTGCGACCAAACCATCGCCGGCGCTGTTGTCATCATCGCTGCGCCTTTTCGTGTCGCGTGACGCGCCCAAGGCCATCGATCGTGATGGGTGCCCCATTGAGCAACCCTTGGAACGTGGCAAAACCGCTATCGCGCACAGCACCTTGATGCAAAATCTTAAATTTTGACAGGTCGAGATTCGCTTTGCTCATTGCATCAAAAAACTTTTCGGGATCAACCTCACGCGACGTCGTTGCGACAATTTTGTCCTGCTTCTCATTAGGGATCGCAGGTTTATGCGGCGCGGGCAGACGCCAAATTCTTTTATCGAGCGCGTGGATACGGCGGATTAAATCGATATCCTGGCCAGCCATAGGCAGCAGCCCCTCATCATAACCTCCGAGGGCCATGAATAAATCTCTGGGCAACCCAATACGGCCAAAGCTGCCGTCTTGCCAATCCTCGGTCCACTGATGGGCCGGCATCTCCTGCGCCGCGGCGCGACGAATGTGTAATAAGTCCTCGGCCGTTACAAAGTTGTCCGCATCAAGATTAAACACATAGCGCCGAGTCGCCAAACGATGCGCGAGATTTTTGGCTTTGCAGACATGCCAAGACACCGTGTGGGTCAATGAAAAATAGATCAACCGACCTTCTTGAATCTGATTTGCAAAATGGGCCCAGACCCATTCCGACAGGCCGTCCGTCGATGCGTAATCTATGAGCACCAACTCCATGTCGGGACCGAGTGCAGCGAGATTACTAGGAAGGGTTTGCTTGAGCTGCCAGAGACGGTTGTGACAGGTTGTGCAAAAACTGATGCCCTCGTTAAGCGCTCGATCACTATCCAAAGGCCTATTCTCCAAGCCATTTATCCGACTTCCTTAGTGAAGTATTTTAAGATGAAATAGCCGACCATGCACCAAGGAGCTTAGCGAACATGCGAGTCGGTGGATTATTCGATCTGAAATAAAGTGCCTGCAATGGCCCCAGCGAAATTCTCAGCGCCACCTCAGTACTACTCATCCACGAGATGATCGACTAACATCGTCGTTGCTCGCCGCTTCATGCCTTTTCAGCGTGGGTGCCATTGCGAACTTTACGGGGTCAAAACTTTAAATAACAAATGACGAGTTCACCGATTGCCATTTCAAGCATCTCCTGGGTGGAGCCCAACCGAGCGAATACTCCCCCATTGCATATCGCATCGAGTGGGGCGCGATATTCCACATTAACCGGTGTCTGGTGGTTAAACGACCACCTTTTTGTTGTCAATCATCGCAGCGGGTTGCGTGTCGCCTTGTTTGACTTGCGTGCCGCGGACAACCCTATGTTAACCGCTACGCTGCCTCATCTGACTGATGACATCGCCGCACGCAAAATCGGTGATGACGTTTGGGAAGTCGCGGTCAGCGGCTGTTGGGACGCCGCTTTCTCTATTCTACGGCTGACCACGGGCGGCAAGCCAAAATTTAAATTGGTACACACCCAACCTCACAAAGATCGCACGTTTTGTCATGGCGTAGCTTATGGTCAAAATGGCGTCCTCGCCCTGGCCTACCACACGGGCGCAAATCCCCACATTAGAATTGGCAATCAGGTATGGAAACTCCCAGCGCCCTGGGGCGCGAGGGATATATGCTTTGATAAGAGCTCGGGCGACTATTATTCAGTCGCTGTCTCGGAAAACCCCAAGAAAGCGGCTTACAAATCTGCGGATACCTCAATATGGATTTTGAAAAAAGGCGTTGACGTGTGGAGGCAAACACACACGCTAGAGGGGGTACACTCCGACACCTGTCAGGTTTTCGGAGAAAAGCTCTGGATCCCTGATCAAAACAATGATGCGCTTTTAGGCATTTGTATTAAACGCGAAGAACCGACAGTGACGGTCAAAAGCCCCAGCTTTGATTTTCCACATGGGATCAGTGTTTCCAGCCAAGGTCTACTCGCTGTCACCAATTATGGCAGTAGCGCTATTTCACTCATCGACATCACAACGATGTAGCGGTGCGCGATAACACGCTCTCTAAATGAAGGCTTTCCCCGACCGACTGAGGCCGAATGCTAGCACCGCATGCGACGCTTATTGAATTCCAAACCACGCAAATGCAGCGACGCCACCCATGAGCACCGCGCCCGGCATTCTCATCAGCGCTCTATCTGCGAGTCCGAGCCCGAAAAATAACAGCGCGCCCAAGGCATTGATACAAATGAGTGGGTATGCCGCGACGGCATACTCTGGGTAATAGGCAATACCAACTAAAGTGACCGCACAAACGAACAGGTGAATCGAGTGGAATTGCCAAGAGAAATGGCTTAACGACTTTCCCAATGGCTCTAAATTGCTTCTATTAATATTTGCTGAATAAATTTTCCCGCCGATCAGCCCGTGGAATAGCATTCCTACGAAAGAAAGAGCTCCACCAAAAAGTAACAACCAGGATGCCATTCGCGCTTCACCTCAAATTTATCTTGCCCTATGGTGGGTAAGAGCACGGCACCTATCAACCATTTTTTCCATTGTTAAGGTTTTTAGCGCGAGGTCATCGACGAAATATATTCGCCCAATTCAACGCCATTCCTGTTAAGTGGCCGTCTTGGAGATAGGGCGTCATATGATGAGTTAAGGTGCGCTGGAAATTTCTATCGTCTTTTTTTATCTTTTCTGAATAACGCGCGTACGAGACGGATTGATAATATAACGCCTTAAGGTCTAACCGGACTGGAAATAAAAATACAACGCTATCATCTATCCGGTAGCCGCATTTCCCCAATTTTTGCTTGCCGTCCGTGTCATAGATATCAAAGGTCTTATACGGCTTTAGTAGCTGGTAATAAGTCTTTAACCATGGCGTTTGATACGACCATATATTACCCAATGTCACTATGGCTCCATCTGGTGCCAGGTTGTTTTGAATTGTCTGGCTTATTGCGCTCCGCCTAATCCAATGAATAGCTTGGCCAATCATAAAATACTGATACGTATGATGGGATATTTGCCGTGGTAAATTCCCGAGATTGATATCGTGCTGAAGAAACGTGATGTTCTCACGATGTTGTACCCGTTTTAGCATTTCTGCCGATTCATCTACGGCGTCTATGCGATAAAACTTGTTTGCCAAGCCACAAGCAACTTGTCCATTTCCACAACAAATATCTAGGCCTCTGGATCTTGGTGTCAGCTCTAGCTTGCTTGCTAAGTGTTCAAAAAACTTATTTTGATAGGGTATCCGGTATCGGTAAAAATCAGCTATCTCATTATTAAAGTACTGCATGGACTCGCTCTCACAGCATTCAGTTTTATCAACGACCGTGAACGGAGTGCTCACTGATCGCGCATCAGTATCATTTCTTTTGAAACGATGGAAGGACGGATAATTTTTATTCGACTGTCACGCTCTTTGCTAGATTGCGCGGCTTGTCGATATCGGTACCTCTCGCCACCGCTACATGATAAGACAGCAGCTGCAGCGCCACGGTGTAGGCAATGGGACCGGCGAGCTCGCTACAGCTGGGCATGTTGAGGACATGCACGCCATCGTCAGCAACATAGCCCGCGGCCTCGTCAGCGAAAACAAAAAGCTCTCCACCGCGCGCCCGGACTTCCTCTAGGTTTGAACGCAATTTGTCAAGGAGCTGATCGTTCGGCGCCACAGCCACCACAGGCATCTCATTATCAACCAACGCTAAGGGGCCGTGCTTGAGCTCACCGGCAGGGTAAGCCTCGGCATGGATATAGGAAATTTCCTTAAGCTTCAGAGCGCCTTCCATGGCGATCGGATAATAAATACCACGACCTAAAAACAACGCATGATGCCGGGGTATGAAATGTCGGGCCAGTTGTCTGATATCAGCATCGCGCGCGAGAACAGCAGCGACAATATCAGGTAGCTCTTTGAGCGATGCGTGTAGCGACGCAAGGTCTGTTCCCGGCCGGCGATGACGCGCAAGACAGCCGGTGAGTACCAGCAGCGCGGCGAGCTGTGTTGTAAACGCCTTTGTCGAGGCCACACCGATCTCGGCGCCAGCGCGGGTAAGGTAGAGCAGATCGCTGGCCCGAACAATGGCGCTGTGATCGACATTGCACACCGCTAGCGCCGCTAAGATACCGCGGCTTTGGATATGCTTGAGCGCCGCTAGAGTATCCGCGGTTTCGCCAGATTGAGAAATACTGACGGCCAAGGTGCCGGGCAGCAAGACCGCGTCGCGATAGCGGTATTCCGAGGCAACCTCAACAAAGCACGGGATGCCAACGAGCGATTCGATCCAATACTTCGCCACAAGGCCGGCATGAAAACTCGTACCACAGGCAATAATCTGAACAGCTTGCACCTGCGACAGTACCTTGGATGCTGACTCGCCGAGTAAATCATCTGCGATCTCATCAAAATCGAGCGTGTCTTTGAGCCGCTCGGATTGCTCGAAAATCTCTTTGCGCATGTAGTGGTCATACTGCCCCAGATCTACGGCATCATCGATCGCCGCCAAACGCGTCGCGTCGCGCTGCACTGGCGCGCCGGCGTGATCGCTGATTTCATAGGCTCCGGGCGTTAGGGAGGCCACATCGCCATCTTCAAGATAAATAAACGTATCCGTCACAGAGCGCAGCGCGAGGGTGTCAGAGCCAGCAAACGTTTCGCCAATGCCGATGCCCAACACTAAGGGGCTACCATGGCGGGCGACAACGACGGTGTCAGGCAAATCTCGGTCGATCACAGCGATGGCGTAGGCGCCCTGAAGACGCGCAAGTGTCGATCTCACCGCGCAGAGCAATGTCTCTCCTTGAAGCAAATGCTGGTGCAATAAATGGACAATGACCTCGGTGTCGGTGTCGCTACAAAAAGCAACGCCTTGCGACTCCAGTGCATGTCGGAGCTCGGCGTGGTTTTCAATGATGCCATTGTGCACCAAAGCAATTCGGTCGCCGGCAAGGTGCGGGTGGGCGTTCGCCGCACTCGGCTCTCCATGCGTCGCCCAGCGAGTATGGGCTATCCCTGTCGTGCCAATGATCGGCGCTGCTGCCTGCACAGCCTCAAGCTCAGCGACTTTGCCCGGCCGTTTATGGCAGTGGAGCGCCTGCTCTGGAGACACCACCGCCATACCCGCCGAATCATAACCGCGATACTCAAGACGCCGCAGGCCCTCTAGCAAGATTTCTGAGACCTCGCGTCGCGCCACAGCCGCAACAATGCCGCACATACGCTCTAGTCCTTCACAGGTTTGGTCGGTCTCAGCCAACCATCGATATTTCGCTGTCGACTTCGACCCACAGCGAGCTGTTCAGAGGCGACCGCCTCAGTGATAGTCGAACCCGCTGCAACAAAAGCACCCGCTTCGATCACCACTGGCGCCACGAGCGTGCTATTAGATCCTATGAAAACGTTGTCGCCTAACTCCGTACGGTGTTTATGGGCGCCGTCATAATTGCAGGTGATCGTGCCCGCACCGATATTACTGTCGGCACCAATGTCCGCATCACCAATATAAGCGAGGTGATTCGCCTTGGCACCCGCGCCCAAGCGCGCATTTTTGACCTCGACGAAATTGCCAATTTTGCTGCCCGTATCAAGCGCGGCTCCCGGGCGCAGTCGCGCATAGGGGCCTGCCGCAACTGCCGTACCGAGTTGCGCGCCCTCGATATGGCAAAAGGCTTCAACCCGGGCACCGGGGCCAATCTCAGCGTCGCGAATGACACAGTGTGGGCCAATAGAGACGCCATCACCTAACACGACGGTGCCTTCGAATACACAGCCCACGTCGATCGATACCCCAACGCCACAGGTGAGCTGGCCGCGAATATCGAGTCGCGCGGTATCTGCCACCGACACACCCGATAGCAGTAGCTGCTCGGCTTGATTGACCTGCAGTTGGCGCTCTAATTGATGAAGCTGGCGTAAGTCATTGACGCCCTGCACTGAGCCGGCATCATCCGTGCTCATCACGCTAACGGGTTCACCCGCAGACACAGCGACTTTCAGCGCGTCTGGCAGGTAGTACTCGCCCTGCGCGTTGTTGTTGGTGACCTGTGCAAGACACTGCTTCATTTGCAGCGCAGGCCCAGCAAGTACGCCCGTATTGACTTCGGAGACCGCTCGGGTGACGGCGTCGGCATCTTTCTCCTCTACCACCGCGACAAAAGCGCCAGACGCGTCGCGCTGGACTCTTCCATAACCCGTAGGATCGCTCAAGACAGCCGATAACAAAGCAAAGCCCGTCTCAGCCGCATCGACCAAAGATCGCAGGGTAGTCTCTCCGATCAGCGGCACATCCCCATAAAGAACCAAAACGGTGGCGCTGTCGGACACGGCCGGCAAGGCGACCGACACGGCATGCCCCGTGCCGAGTTGCTCCGTTTGCTCGTGACATTGCACATCAGACGCCGCGATCGCCGCAGAGACCTGCGCTGCTTCATGGCCGACCACCACATGAATCTGTGCAGGATTCAAGGCGCGCGCCAAGTCGATAACATGCTGAACCAGCGGCTTACCCGCAAGGCAATGCAACACTTTCGGTAACGGTGACCGCATTCGCGAGCCTTGACCGGCAGCAAGGATGATGACTTCTAACATGCGACTTTCCCTGTTTAGAGGCCGTATCTTTTCATGTTTTGCGCGATATACAACCGGTGTACGCCTCATCGCGACAAAAACCCACAAAAAAACCGCCCGCAGGCGGTTTTTTTAAAAATGACGCTTCAGCCGCGACCGGCGCGATTTTTGAGCTTACGCAAGGTCGCAAGCTGGGCCGTAGCCTCGGCGAGTTGTGCTGACGCACGACCGTAATCAAGTTCACCCGATTGGTTCGCCAGTGCGTCAGCCGCAGCTTGTCGCGCAGCTTCGGCGGCGGCCTCATCGACATCATCAGCGCGCAATGCGGTATCGGCCAACACCGTCACCACATCGCCCTGGACTTCTAGAAATCCACCGGACACATAGTAAACCTGCTCGTCCCCATTCTGCTCAACGACGCGAACAGGGCCGGGCAACAATTTGGTCAGTAGCGCCGCGTGTCCGTAGCACACCCCAAGCTCTCCGAGCTCGCCAGTCGCAACCAGCAACTCGACGAGGCCCGAGTATATCTGCGCCTCGGCACTGACGATGTCACAATGTATGGTCATAGCCATGGGGTTTTTCTCCCGCGCCCTTAGAGCTTGGCCGCTTTTTCTACAGCCTGCTCAATGGAGCCGACCATATAAAACGCTTGCTCTGGCAGATGATCATAGTCGCCCGCCAAAATACCCTTAAAGCCGGCAATGGTGTCTTTGAGTGACACGTAGATGCCCGGTGAGCCAGTAAATACTTCAGCAACGTGGAATGGTTGTGACAAGAACCGCTCAATCTTACGTGCCCGTGCCACGGTCAGCTTGTCTTCCTCGGACAGCTCGTCCATACCTAGAATGGCGATGATATCCTTGAGCTCTTTGTAACGCTGCAACACTGACTGCACGCCGCGCGCGACTTCGTAGTGCTCGCTGCCGACAATCAGCGGGTCGAGCTGACGTGACGTTGAGTCTAGCGGATCGACCGCAGGATAAATGCCCTTGGCCGCGATATCACGACTCAGTACAACAGTTGAGTCCAAGTGCGCGAACGTGGTCGCCGGCGACGGGTCGGTCAGGTCATCCGCTGGCACGTAAACTGCCTGAATCGAGGTAATCGATCCCGTTTTCGTCGACGTGATGCGCTCCTGTAACACACCCATCTCTTCCGCCAGTGTCGGCTGATAACCTACCGCTGAGGGCATCCGGCCTAAAAGCGCGGACACCTCAGTTCCAGCGAGGGTGTAACGATAGATATTGTCGACGAACAACAGGACATCGCGGCCTTCGTCGCGGAACTTCTCAGCCATCGTCAGACCGGTCAACGCGACGCGCAAACGGTTGCCGGGCGGCTCGTTCATCTGGCCGTAGACCATCGCCACTTTTGATTTATCGAGTTCGTCGATATTTACAACGCCAGACTCCTGCATCTCAAAATAAAAGTCATTACCTTCTCGCGTTCGCTCACCAACCCCTGCAAATACTGACAAGCCGGAGTGCTCCGTCGCAATATTGTTAATGAGCTCCATCATGTTGACCGTCTTGCCCACGCCCGCACCACCGAAAAGACCCACCTTGCCGCCCTTGGCGAAAGGACAGACGAGATCGATCACTTTGATGCCGGTCTCCAAGAGCTCTTCAGAGGCCGCGAGCTCTTCATAGGTCGGTGCTGCACGGTGGATTGACGCGCGCTCTTGCTCGCCGATCGGCCCTCTTTCATCAATCGGGTTGCCCAGTACATCCATGATACGACCCAACGTCTCCGTGCCCACCGGCACGGAAATCGGTGCACCCGTATTCACCACGCTCAAACCGCGGCTAATACCCTCGGACGACCCCATGGCAATCGCGCGTACCACACCATCTCCCAACTGCTGTTGCACCTCCAGCGTGAGATCTTTCTCACTCACGGTTAATGCATCGTAAACCTGGGGGACTGCATCGCGCGGAAACTCCACGTCGATGACCGCGCCAATTACCTGTACGACCTTTCCGCTACTCATGTTCGGGTCCTCTGTCATTTCTATTGCGGTGCTGTCACCGCAGGATTAATTCTCTCAGGTTGACTGCGCTCAGCTAATGGCTGCCGCACCACCCACAATTTCTGCCAATTCTTGTGTAATCGCTGCCTGTCGTGCTTTGTTGTAGACCAGCTGTAAATCATCGATCAACTGGCCCGCGTTATCGGTCGCGTTTTTCATCGCGATCATGCGCGCCGCTTGCTCACAGGCGCCATTCTCAACAACCGCCTGATACACCAAAGACTCGATGTAGCGTGTTAACAGACCATCGAGCAGCTCGCGCGCTTCTGGCTCATAAATGTAATCCCAGTGATGCGCCAACTTTTCATCATCGGTCGCCTCAAGCGGCAACAACTGCTCAACCCGGGGCGCCTGAGTCATCGTGTTCACGAACTCGTTACCCACCAAGTACAACTTGTCGATGCTGCCATCGACATACTGGTCCAGCATTTGTTTGACGCAACCAATCAACTGCTCGATCGATGGCTCCTCACCCAAGTCGCGCGTGCTGGCAACCACATGACCGCCGACACTTTTGAAGAAGGCTTGCGATTTGGCGCCCACCAAGCATAAATCGATCGCGACATCCTCAGCCGAATAGGCCTTCATTGAAGTCAGCGCTGCTTTGAATAGGTTGATATTCAAACCACCGCACAGGCCGCGATCAGTCGACACAATGATGTAGCCGACGCGCTTTACGTCGCGTTGCTCCATGTAAGCATGCCGATACTCGGGTGCTGCGTTGGCAATATGACCGACAACCGCTCGGATACGGCGCGAATACGGCTTACCCAGCTCCATACGGTCTTGCGCACGACGCATCTTACTGGCCGCGACCATCTCCATCGCACTGGTGATCTTCTGCGTACTTTGAATACTTGAGATCTTCGTCCGAATTTCTTTTCCGACTGCCATGTCTGATTACCAGGTTTGAGTCGACTTAAAGTTTTCGATGCCCGCCTTCACAGCCGCCTCGCGCTCATCAGTCCAGTTGCCGTCTGCAACGATGTCTTGCATCAAAGCACCGTGCTCAGCGTGCAAATACGACATCAGCGCTGATTCAAATGCACCGATTTTCGCGACGTCCACATCTTTGAGGTAGCCCTCGTTGGCGGCGTAAAGAAGCACGCCCATTTCAGCAATCGACAACGGCGCATACTGCTTTTGCTTCATGAGTTCGGTAACGCGCTCACCGTGATCAAGCTGCGCCTTGGTGGCATCATCCAGATCTGAAGCAAACTGCGAAAAGGCGGCCAATTCGCGATACTGCGCCAACGCGGTACGAATACCACCTGAGAGCTTTTTCACAATCTTTGTCTGCGCGGCACCACCGACGCGAGAGACCGAGATACCAGCGTTCATCGCTGGCCGAATGCCTGCGTTGAACATATCGGCCTCGAGGAAGATCTGTCCGTCTGTGATCGAAATCACGTTGGTAGGAACAAACGCAGAAACGTCGCCAGCCTGCGTTTCAATCACCGGCAGCGCAGTCAAAGAGCCCGTTTTACCCTTCACCTCACCGTTGGTGAATTTCTCAACGTAGTCAGCATTCACCCGTGCCGCACGCTCTAACAAGCGCGAATGCAAGTAGAACACGTCGCCAGGATACGCTTCACGACCTGGCGGGCGACGCAACAACAGTGAGATCTGTCGATAGGCAACCGCCTGCTTCGACAAATCATCATAAATGATGAGCGCGTCTTCACCGCGATCGCGGTAGTACTCACCCATCGTGCATCCCGCGAAGGGCGCAAGATATTGCATCGCGGCAGGGTCCGACGCGTTCGCCGCAACCACCGTCGTGTGTGCCATGGCGCCGTGCTCTTCGAGCTTTCGCACCACTGCGGCCACCGATGACGCCTTCTGCCCCACAGCAACATAGACACATTTAATACCTGTGCCCTTCTGATTAATAATCGCGTCAACAGCGATGGCGGTTTTGCCGACCTGCCGGTCACCAATGATCAACTCTCGCTGACCACGACCAATCGGAACCATCGCATCGATCGCTTTGAGGCCGATTTGCACAGGCTGGTCAACGGACTGGCGTGCAATAACCCCCGGCGCAATTTTTTCGATAGCGTCTGTCAGGTTCGTCTCGACTGCACCCTTGCCGTCGATCGGATTCCCCAGCGAGTCCACAACCCGACCCAATAGCTCGGGACCGACAGGGACTTCCAAAATTCGCCCAGTACAGCGACAAGTTTGACCTTCGGCCAGCTGCTTGTAGTCGCCTAAGACGACCGCGCCGACCGAATCTCGCTCAAGGTTCAGTGCTAATCCAAATACACCGCCCTCAAACTCAATCATCTCACCGTATTGCACTTCGGTAAGTCCATGAATGCGAATAATACCGTCGGTGACCGATACGATGGTGCCTTCGTTGGTCGCTTGCGACGACACATCAAGCTGAGCAATTCGCTGCTTAATGATGTCGCTAATTTCCGAAGGGTTCAGTTGTTGCATGACCTCAGTCCTCTATCAAGGCGTCAACGCGCCGGCGAGCTTATTCAGCCGTCCGCGTACAGAGCCGTCGATCACAAGATCGCCGGCACGAATAATGGCGCCACCCATTAGGCTGGCATCCGTTGTAGATGAAATACTGACTGTGCGAGACAGTTTCTCTGTCATCGCCGCAGACAATCGGGAGAGCTCTGCTTCGGACACATCAAACGCCGATGTGACCTCGACCATCACTGCACCCTCAAGGCTGTCTTTGAGCTCGGCGAATTGCACACCGACCTCTGGGAGCAGAACGACACGGTCATTCTCTGCCATCACCGACAGGAAGTTCAGCACCGACTGCTCAAGATCGCCCCCACAAACCTCGGACAAAACAGCGACACGCTCGGCCGCTGTTTTTTCCGGCGCTGTGAGCAAAGCTTTTACGGCCGGTTGCTGGGCAACCGCGGCAAGAACCTCAAGAGCAGCATTCCATGCGTCAAGCGAGCCCGCCTCCCGAGCGAACTCGAAGGCTGCTCTGGCGTAAGGGCGCGCTAAAGTCGCAAGCTCTGCCATGACTTATTGCTCCGAAGTGAGCTGCGCCAGCAGCTCTGCGTGCTTAGCGGCATCAATTTCAGCGCCGAGAATTTTCTCTGCACCAGCAACCGCCATGGCACTGACCTGAGACAGTAGCTGCTCTTGAGCTCGTGCCCGCTCCTGCTCGATCTCTGAAGCGGCGGCAGCTTTAATACGATCTGCTTCGGCAACCGCCGTTGCCTTCGCCTCATCAACAAGCGCGGTCGCTCTTTTGTTGGCCGCATCAATAATGCCCGCGGCTTCGCGTTTCGCTTCTGCCATTTGTTCTACAGCCTGCTTCTGTGCAAGCTCTAGATCGTGGCTCGCTCGGTCAGCCGCAGCCAGACCATCAGCAATCTTTGCTTGACGCTCCGACATTGCAGCGACAATCGGCGGCCACACGTAACGCATACAAAACGCTACGAATGCGACAAAGGCCAGCAACTGCCCTATTAGCGTTAGGTTGATATTCACGGTGTGCTCCTGTAATCACCTATTTCACTGGCACCCACATGCCAGCAACGAACCGGGCGATTGTTAGCCTGCAACCACAAAAATAAGGTACATCGCGATACCCACACCAATAATCGGAATCGCGTCGACCAGACCCGCGCCGAGGAAGAAGGTGCCCTGCAGTTTTGGCGCAAGCTCCGGTTGACGCGCTGACCCTTCGATCAACTTGCCACCCAAAATACCTACACCAATAGCGGCGCCCATGCCTCCCAGACCCATCATGATGGCGGCAGCAACGTAAATCAGTTCCATGGTTCTCTCCTAGTGAGTTCTTACAAAAAATTAGTGGTCTTCATGGGCCATGCTGAGATACACAATCGTCAGGACCATGAAAATGAAGGCTTGTAGCGTGATCACCAAAATATGGAAAATCGCCCAACCAATTTGCAACAGCGCCGCAGGTAACATCCATGCGAGGCCAACGCTGAACAGGGCGGCAATCAAAATAAAGATCATCTCGCCTGCGTACATATTTCCGAAGAGTCGCAAACCCAATGAAAATGGCTTCGCCAAAAGTCCGACCACTTCCATAAACAGGTTGACGGGTATAAACACGGGATGGTTAAACGGGTTGAGAGTGAGCTCTTTCACGAACCCAAAACCCTTCACACGAATCGAGTAGTAAATCATCAACACAAAAATACCAATCGCCATGCCCATCGTGATGTTGGGGTCTGTTGACGGTACGATTTTTTGGTACTCAACGCCCACCAACATCAGCGCGTGTGGCACCAGATCTACCGGCAATAAATCCATGAGGTTCATCAAGAACACCCAAACAAAAATTGTGAGCGCGAGCGGCGCGATGAGCGGGTTTCTGCCGTGGAAAGTATCCTTTACCTGACCGTCTATAAACTCGACAACCATCTCTACAAAATTAACAAGCCCTGCAGGAACACCCGCGGTTGCTCGCTTGGCGACCGACCGGAACAACCAACAAAAAATCACGCCAAGCCCCAATGACCACAGCATTGAGTCGACATGAATTGCGTTAAACCCCATCGCCGAAATTTCATTCGCGCCGTGTGCAAGCGTCCACTGACCACCTTCAGCAACGACCTCGCCATCGGCGCGCACAAAACCGCCAGGCAGCTTGCCATAGGTGAGGTTCGTTAAATGGTGAACGATATACTCTGAAACTGTTTGTTCGTGTCCGCCAGAAGCCATGTCGACCCGTAAACTCTCTGTTAAGTCGCCATCATGCGTCGCATGATCGCAATGTTGTCTTGGTTTATCCGCGCGCTCACATTGTGTTTACGCGCGATTACAGCCTTTCTTTGGGGTGCCCCTATCCGCCGTTCCGAGACGCTCGCGCGGTCGCGATTGGCGTTGCAATCAGAGCCACGATCGTTCCCAGCATCACCGGGGCCCAGTCCGAACTCGGCACCAACGAGAACCACACCGCAAACAGCAGGCCACTCATCGTGTATTTGGCCACCCCCAGCGCCACAGGATTCCACTGGGCAGATGGCTGAGTGAGCTGTACCGCCATCCACAGCTGCGGTAACCACACCGCCATACCGCCCGCTGCGACACCCACTGCCGCGGACAATCCCCAATACCACGCAAAAAAACACGACAACCCAGCCTCTATGGCCAAAACCCAGCCCAGAGCACGTAGCAATTGTCGGCGTAAGCGAGAAAACGGCCCCGAAACCATGATTCATGCCGCTCCCAAAAGGGGCCTACCTGATGCGGGCGCAAGTCTAGTCGAAATGGGTCGGCGCTTCAACAGGCCAAAATGTTACTTTAAATGACTCAAAATACCGTCGAGTTCTTGCAGCGAGCCAAAGTGTATGGCGATTTTTCCACGACCGGTAGCGGACGCCTGAATCTGTACTTTTGCGCCCACCCGCTCACTCATCTCACGCTCAAGGCGCGCGACATCTGGGTCAATGCGAGGGCGGCCGGCGGTGTCATTATCTACAGACAGGCGATGTTTCACCAGTTGTTCAGTTTGGCGAACCGACAACTGTTTCTTAACGATCTGCTGCGCAGCTTTCAGCTGCTCGCCGCCCTCTAGGGCAAGTAGCACCTTAGCGTGACCAGCACTTAACTGACCGTCCATGAGCATGTCGCGGACCGTTTGCTCCAACACTAACAGGCGTAGCAAATTCGCCACGGCGGGCCGTGACTTGCCGACCGCTGCTGCGACCTCGCCTTGGCTGAGACCAAACTCGTCTTGCAACCGCTGTAAGGCAATCGCCTCCTCGATAGGGTTCAAGTCTTGTCGCTGAATGTTTTCAATGAGCGCCATCGCGATGGCGGCCTCGTCAGAAATCTCACGAACTACCGCTGGTATTTTATCGAGGCCCGCAATCTGAGACGCTCGCCAACGGCGCTCGCCAGCGACAATCTCGAACAAATTGGCACCGACAGCCCGCACCACGATGGGCTGCATAACGCCCTGGGTTTTAATCGACGCGGCTAATTCTTCCATTGCGTCTTGCGCAAAAGTGCGCCGCGGCTGGTATTTGCCACGCTGCAATTGCTCTAGAGGGATGCTTCGAACGCTTTCCCCAGAATGAGGATCTGTTGTTTTGGGCGGCTCAGGCTGAGATGCCTCGGGTTTTAGATTTGCAGACGGGGCCGGCGCTAATGCTGCCCCAAGCAATGCATCGAGTCCGCGATTTAATTTCCTTTTCTTATCACTCATTGTTCTAGGGTTCCCTGGCGGCGAACAAACTCCCCCGCTAACGCCATATAAGCTCGCGCGCCGCGAGAGTAGCGATCGTAGTGAATGCCCGGCACGCCATGGCTAGGCGCTTCTGCCAATTTAATGTTTCGGGGCACGACTGTGCGATAGACCAACCCTTCGAAGTGTTGATGCAGTTGATCCGACACTTCATTTGTCAACGCATTCCTGGGATCGTACATCGTTCGAACAATGCCCTCGATTTTCAGTTTAGGGTTGACCGTTTCTGATACGCGTCGGATGGTCCCTATGAGAGCAGACAACCCCTCTAAGGCAAAATACTCGCACTGCATAGTAATCAGTACAGAGTCTGCCGCGACAAGCGCGTTAAGCGTCAACATATTCAACGAAGGCGGGCAATCAACAATAACGTAATCAAAATCAGGCTGAGCAGCTAATGCCCGCCTCAAGCGCTGTTCCTTTCCCTCCGCACCGACGAGCTCGACCTCAGCAGCGGTGAGATCGCCGTTGGCCGGCAGCACGGAGAAACCTGAGTCTCGCGCATCTATCAAGGCTGCCCCGAGCGAAACGTCTCCCAGAAGAACGTCGAGGATGCTGACGTCGAGTTCATGCTTATCGATGCCACATGACATGGTCGCGTTGCCTTGTGGGTCAAGGTCAACCAACAAGACGCGGTGCTTCATCGCAGCGAGTGACGCGGCGAGATTAACACTGGTGGTGGTTTTACCAACCCCACCCTTTTGGTTGGCGACAGTGATGGTTTTCATTGTGGTCTGGCCTGCTCTATCAACACCTGTGTACAACGACAAGGTGGCGCTGCTCGTTCAGCCCCGGGACTGACAAGGCGATCCGTTCGTGCATTACAAACCCACTGGCGCTGATCTGCAACTGTTCTCTTGTCTCGGTTGCGGTCATTGCGAAAATTTTGCCCGCTTGTTCCGTCAGATGAGCCACTCGATTCACCAGCGTGTTGAGATCAGCAAAAGCGCGCGCTGTAATGCTTTCAAAGCGCGTTGTAGGGCGCCAATCTTCGATTCTTGATTGTACGATATCGACATTCGACAACTGCAGCTCTCTTACGACCTGAAACAGAAAACGGGTTTTTTTACCGTTGCTGTCGAGCAGCGTAAAAGCGCGATCAGGAAAGTTGATCGCCAGTGGTATACCCGGCAATCCCGCGCCTGTTCCGACATCGAGCAGGGGCGCATCCGACAAATGCGGTGCTATCGACAAAGAGTCTAAGATGTGGCGGGTTACCATGTCCCGTGGCTCTCGAACAGCTGTGAGGTTAATCGAGCGGTTCCAGTGCGCCAACAGTTCGACGTACGATAGCCACTGATTGTGTTGGTGCGCCGTATGCTTCAGCGCCAGCGCGCCCAAACCTGCCTGCAATCTCTCAGACGGAGTCTCAACCATTACTGGCTGTAGCCAAGGTGTCTCGCGCTAGATCTTTTTTCCGCAAGTGAATTAACAGAAGCGACAGTGCCGCTGGTGTGATGCCCGATATCCTGCCAGCGCGAGCGATGGTGTCCGGGCGTGCTTCAACCAGTTTTTGCTGGATCTCAAAGGAAAGTCCAGAAACCTGGGTGTAATCAATGTCGTCGGGTATCGACATTTGCTCGTGTCGCTTGAGTCGAAGGATTTCCTCTTGCTGTCTATCGATATAACCCGCGTACTTGATCTGTGTTTCAACCTGATCGGCTGCCTGTTCGTCAGCCAGTGGCTCGCCAGATAACCCAGCGACATCCGCATAACGCAGTTGCGGCCTGCGAATTAAGTCGGCCAAGGAATATTCTCTTGCGAGGGTTTGACCGTGCTGCGTTTGTAGGCTGTGCGCCGCATCGCTACCAGGCTGAATCCAAACGCGCTCGAGTCTTTCGAGCTCCTGTTCGATCTGTTCTCGTTTGTGGGAAAACTTTTGCCAACGATAATCGTCAACCAATCCAAAAGCCCTTCCTTTCTCCGTGAGACGCAAGTCCGCATTATCTTCACGCAAAAGCAGTCGGTATTCGGCTCGAGACGTAAACATTCGGTAGGGCTCTTGCGTACCAAGACTCACTAAGTCATCGACAAGCACACCAAGATAGGACTCGTCACGACCCGGCTCCCAAGCCGCAAGTTCCTGAGTGCTACGCGCAGCATTCAAACCCGCCAGCAGCCCCTGGGCCGCGGCTTCCTCATAACCCGTAGTGCCATTGATTTGACCTGCGAAAAATAGGCCCGACACCGATCGCGTTTCTAAAGAATGCTTGAGATCACGCGGGTCAAAATAATCGTACTCGATGGCATAACCCGGGCGGATAATCTGGGCCGACTCCAAACCGACAATAGAATTCACTAGTGCCACCTGAATATCGAAAGGCAACGATGTTGAAATACCGTTAGGGTAGAGCTCCGTGGTTGTCAAACCCTCTGGCTCGATAAAAATTTGATGGCTGTCTTTGTCGGCGAAGCGATGAATTTTGTCTTCAATGCTCGGGCAGTAGCGAGGGCCGGTTCCTTCAATTACCCCCGAAAATAACGGTGAGCGATCTAAGCCACCGCGAATAATGTCATGGCTTTCACGGTTCGTTTGCGTAATCCAGCAGCACCGCTGCTCCGGATGAGCTTCTCTCGACCCGAGCAACGACATCGTGGGTCGCGGTTCATCTCCCCACTGCTCGAGCATTTTGTCAAAATCAACTGTGCGGGCATCAAGGCGTGGTGGTGTTCCGGTTTTGAGACGCCCCACGCGTGGGCATAATTCTCGAAGTCGATCAGCCAGGCTCACCGAAGCCGGATCTCCGAGTCGACCCCCTTCGCTATTATTGAGACCCACGTGGATCTTACCGCGCAAGAAGGTCCCCGCAGTCAACACCACTGCGTTGGCGCTAAAGTACAGGCCTGATTGTGTACTAACACCGGTGACGCGGGTGCCTGAAATTACAATATCGGTCACAGCGTCTTGAAACACATTGAGGTTTGGCTGGTTCAGCAAGTGCTGTCGTATGGCATTGCGATACAGCACTCGATCAGCTTGGGCGCGCGTTGCGCGCACCGCGGGTCCTTTTCTAGCGTTCAGGATTCTAAATTGGATTCCCGCTGCATCTGTTGCCTGCGCCATGACGCCGCCCAATGCATCGATCTCCCGCACAAGGTGGCTTTTGCCAATACCACCGATTGCAGGATTGCAAGACATCTGCCCGAGCGTATCAATCGCATGAGTGAGTAACAGCGTTCTAACGCCAGTTCGCGCAGACGCAAGCGCTGCCTCTGTACCGGCGTGTCCGCCACCAACAATGATGACATCGAATTGTGCTGTCGCGTTGGCCAAAGTCAGGCCCCCTAGATGTAAGGCGACGCAGTATATCGCTAGCGCGAGCAACAAGAAATGTCAGCATTTCACCTCTCTGCGAGTCGCCTTTAGCGTGTCTTCGTTCTATCTCATCAGTAAAAATATAGATAAATAAATATATATAGAGATGTTATTTAAATGCTGTTGTTATTGAGGCCTGCCGTTGCTCTGGATAACCCTTATTTTATTCGTTGCATCAATGGTTTATCGAAATGATAACCCTCGTTTTTTGTTTAGGATGACTTGTCATTAGCGTGGGGGGATGCTGTGGTTAGCGCATCGCGTTCCGCACCGACTTTAAATAATGGCGGGATTACTGCACCGCTCACCCACTTGTTATTCACGCAGTTATTCGCCGCTTACGCGGGCTATTGAATGCCTGTGCAGTGAGTCAAGAGCACCTTGTCGGTAAGCTGTGCGTAAAATAGCGTCGCGTTTTACAGTGGATAGGTCTGTGGGAAAGCGGTTATTTTCCAATGCAAAAACTGGAGAAGATTTCCCCTAGCAGGCTATCGGATGAAACTTGACCCGTAATCTGTCCGAGGATTTGATGCGCATCGCGCAAGTCTTGTGCCAGCAGTTCTCCGGCTTGGTTTGCAGAAAACTGGTCTAGCGCGAGCGCTAGCTGCGACAGTGTTTGATCGAGCAGTGTAATGTGCCTTTCGCGAGCGCTGAACGGTGTGTTGGCTACATCGGTGACGCCCAGACGCTGAGCGATCATCTGGCGGAGCACGCCGACTCCCTCACCTGTTTTTGTTGAAATCGCGATGTTGCCATCAGCCTGTACACCCGCTGATCGTTGCGTCAGGTCAATTTTGTTATACACGATCAATGAGGGAACGTCGGCGGCGATGGGCACGGGCGGCTCGGTATCTTGATCGTCTACAATGATCAGCAAAAGATGACTTTGATCAAGCTCTCGATAAGCTCTGCGAACGCCCTCTTGTTCAATCTGATCTGTCGCCTCTCTGAGCCCCGCTGTGTCACTCAAGCGGACAGCGATGCCGGCAATGTCGACATCTTCTCGAATGATATCGCGCGTGGTTCCCGGCTGATCGGTGACGATGGCGAGATCTTTTTCTGCGAGGGCATTCATCAGGCTACTCTTACCTGCATTGGGCTTTCCCGCGAGCACGACAGAAAGGCCTGATTGTATCAATGCGCCTTGGCGTGCCGATAGACGAAGCGCAGATAACGCTTCGATAAGGCTCTCTAGTCTTTCTTTGACATCACCTTGCTCAAGAAAATTAATTTCTTCTTCCGGAAAGTCGATAGCGGCTTCAACGAACACCCGAAGCGCGAGGAGCGTCTCCGCAATCGCATCGACACGTTTTGAAAAGGCGCCCTGGAGTGACGCTTGCGCTTGTCGAGCTGCTGATCGCGTGGAGGCGCTGATGAGATCGGCAATAGCCTCTGCTTGTGTCAGGTCGATTTTTCCGTTTAGAAAGGCTCTTTCGGAAAACTCTCCTGGGCGCGCGAGTCGGGCGCCGTGTCTTTGTGCTACTTCAAGCAATAGATTGAGGACCACAGGTCCTCCATGGGCTTGCAACTCGACCACATCTTCACCAGTGAAGGAGGCAGGTCCAGGAAAATATAGGCAAACACCTTGGTCGATTATTTCAGAACCGTCACTGAAGTTTCGCAGCGCAGCAACACGCGGCGTGGGAATAGACCCACAGATTTCTTGTGCAACGGTCGAAGCAGAAGCACCCGAGATTCGGATGACACCAATACCAGCGTGTCCTGGCGCCGTAGCGATCGCGACAATGGTATCGGTATCCAGTGTCATGATGGCGACGTACGTTTAGTGCTTGAGCCCTTCGCGCTCAATTGATCTTGTGATAACGAACTGTTGCGCCATGGACAACAGGTTGTTAACGACCCAATACAAAACCAACCCAGCGGGAAACCACAAGAAGAAAAACGTAAAGACCACCGGCATCCATTGCATGATTTTAGCCTGCATAGGGTCGGGTGGTGGCGGGTTCAGTTTTTGCATGAAAAACATGCTCCCACCCATGAGTAAGGGCAGTACATAGTAAGGATCCATCGCTGCGAGGTCGTGGATCCACAGCGCAAAAGGCGCTTGTCGGAGCTCAACGGATTCCATCAGTACCCAGTAGAGCGCAATAAAAACAGGCATCTGGATGAGGATTGGCAGGCAGCCCCCCATCGGGTTGATTCCCTCTTTTTTGTACAGCTCCATCATCGCCTGAGATTGTTTTTGTTTGTCATCTGCATGCTGCTCTCTCAGAGCCACGAGCTTGGGCTGCACTTTGCGCATGCGAGCCATGGAGCGATAGCTCGCTGCAGATAAACGAAAGAACAATGTTTTTACAAGCACCGTCAAGAGAATAATCGCTACCCCCCAGTTACCCACCGCAGCGTGAATGTTGGTCAGCAGCCAAAACAAAGGTTGAGCAACCCACCACAGCCAACCGTAGTCCACAGTGAGGTCAAGGTGCGGTGCGAGTTCTGCCAGGGCGTATTGGTCTTTCGGACCAACATAGAGCGTGGCTGACGACGATCCTGTGCTGCCGGGCGCTACGATTAATTCGGGGCTTACGAGACCGGCATAGTTGATACCGTTGTCCGATTGGCGGGTGCTGTAAAGGTGTTGTTGGTCGGGGCTTGGAATCCAGGCGCTGATGAAATAATGCTGCACCATCGCGATCCAGCCACCCGGAAGCGCTTTCTTGAAGGGCTCCTCCGCGACCTCATCGAAGGTAAATTTGGTAAAACGCTCATCAGGCTGTGTCAGCGCTGCACCCAAGAATGGCCTCATGCCCATGGCGCCCGTGTCGGTACCGGGAGCGAGGGAGCTGTCTCGTTTAAGTTGCGCAAAAGGACGAGCTGACCAGGGCGTCAGCGAATCGTTGTCAACGATCCAAGTGATGGTTACTGCATAGCTATCAGCAGAAAATGAAAACCGTTTCGTGATGCTAATCTCTGGGTTGTCGCCAAGATAGGAGAGATCGACGAAACCGTCTCCAGAAGTGATGTCATAGTGAGTTTCTGCGCTGGCAAAGTGCGCGCGCGTGGGCGCGTCGATACCGTTTTTGCCCACGAGACCCGACTGCGCTATGTAGGTTCGTTCGCTATTGTCCTCGAGTACGACAAATGGCACATCTGGGGTGTCAAGCGACTCGGGAAACGCCGGTAGCGCGACTTCAACAATATCGCCGCCAAGCAAACTGATCGCGAGTGCTAATTTGGGCGTGGTTACAGTGACCAACCCTCCGACGCTGCGCTCGGTTGGTGCCTGAGGTAACTCAGGCACCAAACCGTCAATATCGTTTGCTACGGGCCCGTTCGTGCTCGTCTCGAACACCGGGTCTACAGTGGTGTCCATTTGAGTGAGCCTATGGGTTTGCATCTGCGGTTCTTGTCGCGCCTTAAACGCCGACCATTCACCAACAAGCATTAGAGAGAGGAAAATGCTCGCGGCGATCAAAGCAAAACGTGGGATATCCATAACAACAAACTCAATGGGTTGACGCGTCGTTCGACGGCTTCGTGGATTCAGGCACGGGATCATAACCTCCCTCATGCCAAGGATGACACCTTCTAAGACGATTAATTGTGAGCCAGACGCCCTTTATTGGTCCGTGCTGCTCGATAGCAACGAGGGCATAGCTCGAACAAGTTGGCTCGAATCGGCAGTTTTTGCCCAAAAAAGGACTGATCGTCCACTGATAGATGGTAATCATCAGTTGAAGTGTTTGGGTGGTGACTTTCTGCAACCAGCGCAAAGGTTCAGCCATCATGATGACAACTTTCGCTGCAACTTAACCCAAAGGGCGCCTATTTCCAGTCGTAGGACCGGCTTTTGGTGTGCTTGCGCACCAGATCTTGCCAAGAAAACGATATCACAACACTGAGCCAGGACGCTCTGCCGGTGATGTTCCCGCGCCAGGCGCTTGATACGATTCCTGTCCACAGCTCTTTTAACGTTCTTTTTGGCGACGATAACCCCTATTCGCGACGTTTCTTTGCCATTTGCGACCGCGAGCAACGTGCCTGCGCTATTGCTGACCTTGATCTGCGCGTGGTTAAAGACAAACTCATAGTCTTCTCGGCGCAATAATCTCGCCGTTCGGGGGAAGCCGTGCTTACAAGCGGGCATCGTTGCTATGTCAAGCCGGAGACGGGCCGGGTGAGTCAAAGGGCCCGTTGCGCCGGACCCGAGAAAAAGTGGCAGCTTAAGCTGAGAGGCGACGTCTGCCGCGAGCACGACGCCGTGATAAAACAGCGCGACCGCCTTTAGTTGCCATTCGCGCGCGAAACCCGTGGGCGCGTTTGCGTTTTAAGACACTGGGCTGAAAAGTGCGTTTCATGGGTACAACCTAGGTTGAGTGATTTCGGGCGGCGGAGTATAGAGAGGCTCGGAGGCAAAGGCAACACCCAAACCATGCAAAAATAACACCAGCGAAATAAAAATTTTAAAGGTCATAAGTGAGCGCACGCTTCCATTATAGATGTCGCTAAAAGGCTATTTTTTTTTATAAGGCATGGCGGGACAGCCTCAGAACTGACAAAGGACCCCAAAAATAATCACAAGTTATCCACAGCCCAAAAAAATAAAGTTTGATTTTGGTTAAAAACTGTCTTAGGGAGAAATAAAACTATAAGCCATTGATAAATAAGGGTTAAAAAGGCTTTGCAGTGTGCCTTTTTTTGTGGATAACTAGCGATTCGCCTGGGGGTTGAGTGATTCACCAAAACTCAACACGTAAATAACGCAAATAACGCAAACAATGCGAGAGGCGTGCAATCTACACACCGAAAGGAGCTGTAACTCAGTGTCAGTCAACCCGTTTTCAGAGAATCCTTGGCAGCACTGCCTCAATCGTCTTCGCGACACGATACCGCTGCAACAATTTAATACCTGGCTCAGGCCGCTCAAAGCCGAGATGGGTGATTTCGGCCTCGTATTGACTGCGCCAAATCGGTTTATTCGAGATTTCGTTGAAGAAAAATATAGCGCGAATATCAATGAGTATCTGTCAGAGGTGTTAACGCCGGGAATGGCGCAGGTTTTGGTGGTTGTGGGAGATCAGGATTTGCCCGCCAATGTTCGCCCAATGGTCCGGCAGCCCAGCGAGCATCGGCCTGTGTCGATTGTGACGCCCCAAAAATCAACGCAGGAAGAGCTTAGGCCCGCACCGGCAATTCTAGGGAACCAATATAACCTATTGGAAACCCACACATTTTCTTCGTTTGTTGAGGGAAAAAGCAACCAATTGGCTCTGGCAGCCGCGCAGCAGGTGGCCGCACACCCGGGAGACTCCTACAACCCGCTTTTTCTCTACGGGGGCGTGGGCCTTGGCAAAACCCACCTGATGCATGCAGTGGGCAACGCGCTGCGCGCTAGAAAGCCGGACGCAAAGATTGTGTATCTGCACTCAGAGCGTTTCGTCGCCGACATGGTAAAAGCATTGCAGCTGAACGCGATCAGCGAATTTAAGCGCTATTACCGGTCAGTTGATGCCCTTTTAATCGACGATATCCAGTTTTTTGCCAACAAAGATCGGTCCCAGGAGGAGTTTTTTCACACCTTTAATGCTTTGTTGGAGGGGGGGCAGCAGATGATTTTGACCTGTGATCGCTACCCAAAAGAAATCGAGGGGGTCGAGGAGCGACTCAAAAGTCGGTTTGGTTGGGGTTTAACGGTTGCAGTTGAGCCGCCGGACTTAGAGACGCGTGTTGCCATCCTGATGAAAAAAGCAGAGCAGTCGCATGTGGCGCTGTCATCTGAGGCCGCTTTTTTCATTGCGCAGCGGATACGCTCTAATGTTCGAGAGTTAGAGGGCGCGCTCAAGCGCGTCATTGCGAGTGCGCGATTCACTGGGCGCCCTTTTGACATCGACCTCATCAAGGAAAGCCTCAAGGATTTGCTGGCCTTGCAGGATCGACAGGTCTCTTTGGATAACATCAAACGGACCGTTGCAGAGTACTACAAGATCAAGGTGGCCGACCTCATGTCCAAGCGACGCAACCGCTCGGTTGCTCGGCCAAGGCAAATGGCCATGGCTATGGCCAAAGAGCTGACTCAGCACAGCTTGCCCGAAATTGGCGATGCTTTTGGCGGTCGGGATCACACGACGGTTCTGCACGCCTGTCGAAAAATCAAAGAGCTTCGTGACACGAGCTCAGATATCCGCGAAGATTACCAAAACTTGTTGCGAACGCTGACCACCTAGGCATGCGGTAAGGCTGCGCGACAAATTTTCAACAATACTTGATAGTCATGAGGCCATTCGGCCCCGTTGGAGCGAGATAAGACAATGGAATTCAAAATAGGTCGCGATGCGCTTTTAAAGCCGCTGAACTTGGTCGCGGGCGTGGTTGAGCGAAGGCAGACACTCCCGATTTTGTCCAATATACTTTTGAGCCTCGATGGTGAGCAGTTGTCGTTGACCGGCACTGACCTTGAAGTGGAGTTGGTTGGTCGTGTCGTCACCACATCGGCGGGCGGCGGCGGCGATATTACGGTTCCTGCGCGCAAGCTGGTCGATATCTGCAAGAGCCTTCCTGAGGGTTCTGAAATAGAATTCTCGGTTGACTCAGGTAAAGCGACCGTGAAGGCGGGGCGTAGTCGATTTACGCTATCGACGCTGCCGGCGAGTGATTTTCCCACCGTTGATAGTGCAGAGGGCGATCTGTCTTTGTCGTTGGCACAGGCGCAACTGAAACGATTGATCGACCGAACGGCGTTTGCTATGGCGCAACAGGATGTTCGCTATTATTTGAATGGCATGTACCTAGAGGTCGCAAGTGGTCGCCTGCGCATGGTTGCGACCGACGGCCACCGGCTTGCTCTGTGTACCGCGCCCGAGCCCGTGTCAGCGGCCGATGCGGGGGTCATCGTCCCGCGCAAAGGCGTGCTAGAACTCGCTCGCTTGCTGGATGGGGACGGAGAGGTCACATTAGCTCTGGGTAGCAATCACATCCGAGCAGAAACCGAGCAGTTTAGCTTCACTTCGAAGCTAGTTGACGGCAAGTTCCCCGAATATGAGCGCGTTTTGCCGAAATCTCCCGACAAAACCCTTGTTGGCGATCGACAGGAGCTGCGCCAGGCATTTACCCGCACAGCCATCTTATCGAACGAGAAGTATCGAGGTGTGCGGCTGAAACTCTCAGAGGGGTCGCTCGAAATCACAGCAAACAACCCCGAGCAAGAGCAGGCTGAGGAGGTCGTGGCTGTTGAGTATGCGGGATCGCCACTCGAGGTGGGGTTCAATGTCAGCTATCTTTTGGATGTGCTTGGCGTGCTTGACGGAAAGACGGTCCGTTTCTCATTAGGTGATTCGGCAAGCTCGGCTCTGATGGAGGAGGCTGAGGCGGGTGATTCAGTCTATGTCGTGATGCCGATGCGGCTTTGATTCTGATTGGCGCAAGGTTGCCAACTCAAGGCATGCGCCCGCCCCCATCACTGTGACCCTTTCACGGCTACAGGTCCAAGCGGTCCGCAACCTCCGAGAAGTCGATATTTCTCTCGGTGTTGGTGGCAACATTTTCGTTGGCGAAAATGGTGCGGGTAAAACAAGCCTGCTGGAGGCTGTGCATTTGCTAGGGCTGGGGCGGTCTTTCCGCAGCGGCTCTTTCAAACCACTCATACACCACGAGGCAGATTCTTGCTGGGTCGCAGCACAAGTTTCTCGCGGCGCCAGCGCATTCCCACTCGGGATTCAGCGGCACCGCTCGGGCGAGGTCGTCGCACGTCGAGCGGGCGCCCCGATCCAGTCCCTCGTCGAACTCGCCCAATCCCTCCCTATTGTTGTGCTCGAAACAGAAGGCCTGTCTCTGATTACCGGCCCACCGGAGCTCAGACGACGGTTTTTGGATGCGACGGTGTTCCACGTGGAACAGGCGTTTATTTCTTCTTGGCGGGCTTATCAGCGCGCGCTAAAGCAGCGCAATGCGGCGCTTCGCCGTGGTACAATGGGCGCGGAAGATGTTTGGGCGCAGCCGCTGGTAGAGGCTGGCGAGGCCGTAACAGCCAGCCGCGAAAGACTGCTCTCTGCGATACAAGATCGGTTTTTGTCGGTGGTTGCTGACCTGTCTCCGGCTTTGTCAGGTGTTGAGTTGAGCCTGCGGCAGGGCTGGGAGCACGGTCTGGGTCTGGCTGATGCCCTTTGTAAGCAGCGAGAATCCGATCGGCAGCAGGGCTTTACCCAAAGTGGGCCGCATCGCGCGGATGTTCGCGTCGTCATTAATGGCCGTCCGGCGGCAGAGGTGTTGTCTAGGGGGCAGCTGAAGGTGGTGACCGCGGCATTGCGGCTAGCCCAGGGTGGGGTCATGTTCCAAGCGCTCAAAGAGCCGCCGGTGTTTTTGGTGGATGATTTGACCGCCGAGCTTGATGCCGAGCATGCCGAGCGGGTCTGTGCTGCTTTGCAAGCAGTCGGCGCTCAGGTGTTGATGACGACAGTTCACGCAGAGGGCCTGCGCGATTGTTGGGCTGCGGCAAAGCCACAGGTGTTCCACGTGGAACAGGGCGCGGTGCGACAGATTGGCTAGGGTTGGGGTGTGGCTACTGGCGGTTTGGCCTCGTTCGCGCCAGACGACGGCTCATCAGGGCTTGTAAGTCTTGCGGTTGCTTGGCCAGGTTGCAGGGTGGTGCGGCCGATCTAGTCGCCTGAGAGGTGATGCGCCCGCGCGATGACAAGATTTGTAGACAAGGAATGGTGACTAAGATGACAGATGAATCGCAGGGTGAAAGCGGCAGCGCAGAAATTGGGGCCGCTGGCGGTCAGTATGATTCCTCTAGCATTAAGGTTCTGAAGGGCCTTGATGCCGTTCGCAAGCGGCCAGGAATGTATATCGGCGATACCGATGATGGTACCGGCTTACATCATATGGTGTTTGAGATTGTCGATAACTCGATTGACGAGGCGTTGGCGGGCCACTGCTCCCAGATAAACATTGTGATTCATCCCGATGAGTCTGTGTCTGTCTCAGACGATGGCCGCGGCATACCCACGGAAATGCACGAGGAGGGCGTGTCTGCCGCCGAAGTGATCATGACGGTGCTTCACGCTGGCGGTAAGTTTGATGACAACACCTACAAGGTATCTGGCGGTCTTCATGGCGTCGGCGTCTCGGTGGTGAATGCGCTGTCTGAGGAACTGCGTTTAACCATCAGGCGTCAAGGCAAGCTGCACGAGCAGGTGTATCGACACGGCGTGCCAGATGCCCCCTTGGCTGTTGTCGGCGAAACCCAGGAAAGTGGCACCTCAGTCTGGTTTAAACCATCACCAGCCACCTTTACCAATATAGCTTTTCACTTTGACATTTTGGGCAAGCGTCTACGCGAGCTCGCATTTCTGAACAGCGGCGTTTGTATCGTGTTGAAAGACGAGCGCTCGGGTGAGGAAGAGACATATCGCTATGATGGTGGCCTGCAGGCCTTTGTTGATTTCCTCAACACAAATAAGACGCCAATCAATAAAGTCTTTCATTTTCAAGCAGATAGCGACGATGGTATCGGAGTCGAGGTGGCGTTACAGTGGAATGATAGCTTCCAGGAGAATATTTTTAGCTACACCAATAATATCCCTCAGCGCGACGGGGGCACCCACTTGGCCGGCTTCAGGGCCGCGCTGACGCGCTCGCTAAACACTTATATCGAGCGAGAGGGTCTTGCCAAAAAGGCGAAGGTAAGCACGACGGGTGATGATGCCAGAGAGGGGCTCACGGCCATTATTTCGGTGAAGGTTCCCGACCCGAAGTTTTCCTCGCAGACCAAAGATAAACTTGTCTCATCAGAAGTGAAGGCGGCGGTTGAGCAGGCGATGGGCACCTTTTTTAACGATTACCTACTCGAAAACCCAGGCGATGCAAAGCTGGTAATTGGCAAGATGATTGATGCCGCCAGAGCTCGCGAAGCAGCACGTAAAGCCAGGGAAATGACGCGCCGCAAAGGTGCTTTGGACATTGCTGGCCTACCGGGCAAGCTTGCAGATTGTCAGGAGCGTGATCCGGCCCTATGTGAGCTCTACCTCGTGGAGGGAGATTCCGCCGGCGGCTCAGCGAAGCAGGGGCGCAACCGAAAATTTCAGGCGATCCTGCCGCTGAAAGGAAAGATCCTTAATGTTGAAAAAGCCCGCTTTGATAAAATGTTGGGCTCAGTGGAGGTGGGAACCATTGTCACGGCCCTTGGTTGTGGCATCGGCAAGGATGAGTTCGACCCCGATAAACTCCGTTATCACAGCGTGATTATCATGACTGACGCGGATGTGGATGGCTCTCATATCCGAACGCTGCTACTCACGTTTTTCTTCCGCCAAATGCCGGAGCTGATAGAGCGCGGCCACATCTACATTGCCCAGCCGCCGCTGTACAAGCTGAGCCGAGGCAAGTCATCTCAATACCTAAAAGATGAGCAAGCGCTTACAGACTTCCTAACAGAAAGCGCCCTAGATGGTGCGGCACTTTTCGTTAACAGTGATGCGCCAGCTATTTCAGGTGAGCCACTGTCGCAGCTTGTCAACCAATACCAACAGGTGGAAACAACCATCGAGCGCTTGGCCCGAGTCTACCCACCAACGGTGCTCTGGAGTCTTTTAGATGTTCCTGGGCTGTCAGTTGACGCCCTGGCCGACGAGTCCGCAGTTCTCGCGTTTGCCGAAGCGTTGAATGAGCGACTGGCTTCGGTGACCGACCCAGCAACGCACTTTGAAGTGCTGGTCCGGCAGGACCCCGAACGTGGTCATTATTACCCCGTGGTCCGCAGAACGTCGCACAGCGTTGCAACAGATATTCCGGTGGGTCAGGGCTTCTTCGCCTCCTCAGAATATCTGGCATTGCGGAGTCTGGCCGAAAAATTGACAGGGCTGATCGGGAGTGACGGCTATTTCCAGCGCGGTGAAAAGGTCTTTCAAACCAACCAATTTGCTGAGGGCCTTGGGTGGTTGCTGGCAGAGGCGCGACGCGGTTGTGCGATCCAGCGTTATAAGGGTTTGGGTGAGATGAATCCTGACCAGCTTTGGGAGACCACCATGGATCCGGAGGTGCGCCGGATGTTACGAGTGACCATCGAAGACGCTATTTTAGCCGATCAAATGTTTTCGACGCTGATGGGGGACGATGTTGAGCCGAGACGTGAGTTCATTGAGCGAAACGCTCTGGCCGTGGCCAACTTGGATATCTGACCTTCCCCTCCCCCTCGCTGCGTTCGCATCTGTGGGGGTTTGCGCGCAACTAACCGTCGTCAGGTTCGCCGCGGGCGTCGTCTAACGCAAGCGTCAGACTGTGTGTTTCGATATCGTCGTTGAGCGTCGCAAGGCCGTCGGGGAACTGACGATTGGCCTTGCCAGAAAGTTGTTGGAAGCGATCCACTTTGCCATACAACCCCTGCTTGCCGGCGAGTGCACGCACCGAGTCGTTGTAGCGTTTGGTGACGGTTTGGAGTGAGCCGCCAAGCTGGAGTAGGCGCTCGGCCGTCAGGCAAACCGCATTATAGATGTCGCCTGCTCGTTCGCTAATGATCTTTGCCTCGGCATTACTGCGCTCGATCATCCATAAATTTGCGACGGTCCGCAAAATCGGCATCAAGGTGGTGTGAGACACCAACACAACGTTTTTTTGATAGCCGAAGTTAAAAAGGTCGCGATGTTCGCGCATGACCTCAATGTAAGCAGGCTCCACAGGCATGAACATGAGTACAAAATCGGGGCTTTCCATGCCGGGTAGGTTGGCGTAGTCCTTTTTTGATAGTTGCTCAATATGGTTTCGCACCGCTTTGGCGTGTGCCGCAAGCGCAGCCTCGCGTTCCGCATCATTGTCTGCCGCAATCGCGCGCTCATAATCGACAAGCGACACTTTGCTATCGATCACAATTTGCTTACCTTCAGGGAGTCGCAAGACAAAATCGGGCAAAAACCGTTCACCCGATTCGTCTTTGAACGCGGTTTGCGCGTCATAGTGCTCGCCCCGCCGCAGACCAGCAAGCTCCAGCGTGCGTTCAAGCTGGGCCTCACCCCAGTTACCCACGAGTTTTTTATCTCCCTTGAGCGCCTGGCTAAGGTTGTTGGCCTCGCTGCTCATGCTCAGCCCGATTTGTTCCAGCCCCTTGATTTGTGCTGTGAGCGACGCGCTATTCTGAACAAGATCAGCATGAACCTGATTGACCCGGTGCTGAAAACCGTCGATCTTTTCTCCCAGTGGACCTAGGAGCGCGCTTAACTTTTGTTGGCTCGATTGGCTAAACTCCTTTTCCCGTTCGCCGAGCAGTTGTCGGGTCAGGTTTTCAAACTCTGAGCGCATCGTCGCCTTGTTGCTTTCTAACAGAGCGAGCTGAGCATCAAAGTGGTGCTGGCGCTCACGAAGGGTCGTTTCGAGCGCGCGGTTGTCGGCCGTGAGTTGCGTTACCATTTGGCGCGCGGAATCGAGATCATGCTCTTGTTTCTCGATCTCCAGAGCGAGAAGTTTTTGCCGTTCCCTAAGGGCCGCTAACTCCGAAGAATCCTGCGATGTGGCCCGACGTCGCAACCAAATCCCGATACCCAGACCACACGCCGCGGTCACCCCGACCACCGCAAGCCATATGGGTATTTGTAAATCGGTCATCCGCTGTTCCCAGGGTTAATGAGCGCCACATCGGCAATACCTATGAACAGCTGACGCAGCTGAGATAATAGCTGAAGCCGGTTGGCACGCAGCTCGGCATCCTCAGCGTTGACCATCACCGTATCGAAAAAGGCATCAACCGGCTCACGTAGCACCGCAAGCGCATCAAGGGCTGCCGTGTAATTGCGCGTCGACAGCGCTTGATCCACGGTCTGCTTGGCGGTGCCGAGTGCTGCCGCTAGTGCCTGTTCTGCCGGCTCGATGAGCCGCTGCGGGTCGATAGGTTGATGATCAATTACGTTGCCTTTCGCAAGGATATTGGCAACCCGTTTATTGGCTGCAATCAGCGCCAGAGCCTCATCATTTGCCATGTACGCCGACAGTGCTCGGATTCGTTGGTCGATATCTAATAAGTGGTCTCGTTCGCTCGCCAACACGGCGCGCAGAAGGTCGACACCGATGCCTTGATCTTCATACCACGATCGAAGTCTCTCAAGAACATAATCTGCGACGGTGTCATTCACGTCGGCAGCCAATACTCCCGGCTCGTATTGTGCACCGGCCGATGCAATTAGCTCGGCGAGTGAGAGGGCTTGGGGCTGCGCGAGAATAATTCGCACAACGGCCAAAGCGGCTCGCCGCAGCGCAAATGGATCTTTGGACCCAGTGGGTTCGAGCCCGATACCGAAGATACCCACCAAGGTATCGAGTCGATCTGCAAGCGCCACGGCCACGGACTCCGCCGCGACAGGTAGCTGATCGCCGGCAAACTTGGGCCAATAATGTTGTTCAATTGCCTCAAAGACGCTTCTGGCCTCCCCGTCATGCGCCGCATAATGAGAGCCCGCGATCCCTTGGAGCTCTGGAAATTCGAGCACCATGTCGGAGACAAGGTCGCATTTGGCCAAATATCCTGCTCGTTGTGCGGCGTTGGCATCGGCTCCGATCAATCCGCTGATCTTGGTCGCCAATGCGGAGATTCGCTGGCTTTTGTCTGCGAGGCTCCCCAGCTTATTCTGAAAAACCACACCAGCTAAGCGCGGCATGCGCTCAGCAAGAGCGGTTTTCTTGTCGTTAGCGAAGAAGAACGCCGCGTCGCTCAAGCGCGGGCGAATCACGCGCTCGTTGCCGGCGACGATCTGGTCCGGTTCGCGACTGGCCAAGTTGGCAATCGTGATGAAGCACGGCGCCAACGCACCGGTCGCGTCGACGCAGTGAAAATATTTCTGATGGCTCTTCATTGAAGAAATGAGCGCGGCGGCCGGTACGTCTAGAAAGCTTGCATCAAACTGTCCGAGCAGGGCGCAGGGCCACTCGACAAGCCCCGTCACCTCATGCAGTAGGTCGTCGCCAATCACGGGCTGCAGATCGGTCTGGGCAAGCGCTTGAATCTGTTCGATGATCGCGGTGCGACGCGCGGCAAAATCGGCGATGACATACCCGTCAAGAAGCGCGGCTTGGTAGGCACTTGCCTCACTGAGCACGATGGGCTGTGGGTGGTGAAACCGGTGGCCGCGCGTGGCACGACCCGCGTCTAAGTTATAAAGCGAGAGCGGTAGCGTCTCATCTCCAAAGAGTAATACCAGCCATTGCACGGGTCGCAAAAACTCACACCGATGGCGGTTCCAGCGCATTCGTTTCGACACGGGAATCGCAGCGACTGCGGCTGTAATGATCTCAGGAATCACTGCTGACGCCTGTGCGCCTTGTTCGATGAAGCAGTGTCCCAATCGCGGCCCTTTGTCGGTGTCGATGGTGACCAGCGCCTCAGGTGCGACGCCTTGCTTCTGGGCAAAGCCTAAGGCGGCTTTGGACCAAGAACCATCGGCGTTATGAGCGCTTGCCACGGGCGGGCCTAGCTGCTCGCGAGACAGTTCGGGTGCTTCTTCTGAGACCTCGCGAATGAGCACTGCAAGCCTTCTTGGCGTAGCAAAAACTTGCGTGTCACCACTGACAAGTCCCTTTTCTTGCAGGCCCGACAAGATACCAGCTGCCAAGGCTTCAGCCATACCCAGGAGTTCACTTGCGGGCAGTTCCTCGGTGCCTAATTCAAACAACAGGTCGCGACAGCTCATTGCAGAACCTCCAGCGCTTGCGCCGCTAGATCAGCATCAGCCTGAGGGAAACCAAGGGACGCTCGCGTAGCGACGTAGGATTCTGCGACCGCTTTGGCGAGCGTGCGCACACGCAGGATATAACGCTGCCGCTCGGTGACACCAATGGCATGACGCGCATCGAGCAAATTAAAAGCATGGGAGGCTTTCATCACATGTTCGTATGCAGGCAGGGGCAGTTTTCGCTCAACGAGGCGCAAAACTTCTCGCTCACAGAAATCGAATTGCGCAAACAGCTGCGCCACGTCGGCTTCCTGAAAATTGAACGTAGACATTTCCACTTCATTTTGGTGAAAAACGTCGCCATAGGTGACGGTGCCCGCGGGGGTGTCCGCCCAAACAAGGTCATAAACCGAATCGACGCCCTGGAGATACATGGCAATGCGCTCTAGACCGTAAGTGATCTCGCCTGTGACTGGATAACACTCCAGGCCACCCGCCTGCTGAAAGTAGGTGAACTGAGTGACTTCCATACCGTTAAGCCACACTTCCCAGCCGAGCCCCCAGGCACCTAATGTCGGTGACTCCCAGTTGTCCTCAACAAAACGAACATCATGGATAGTTGGGTCAATCCCCAGCTCCAGCAGGCTATCGAGATAGCGCTGCTGAAAATCGTCTGGGGACGGCTTCATGACCACCTGAAACTGATAGTAGTGCTGCAATCGGTTGGGGTTCTCCCCATAACGTCCATCGGTGGGTCTACGGCTTGGCTGAACATAGGCCGCGTTCCAATTTTCAGGACCCAGCGCGCGCAAAAAGGTGGCCGGGTGGAAGGTACCAGCGCCGACCTCGAGATCTAGGGGCTGCAAAATGACGCAGCCCTGTTGGCCCCAGAAATGTTGCAGGCGCAGGATGAGTTCTTGGAAGGTTGCGGGAATCACTAATCATGTCCAGAAAATGCGTCGGCGCATATTATACCCAGCTTGGAAGGGGCATAATAAGTAACGAAACCTGAAAACCGGTACTTTCTGGGTCACGATGTCGAAAAAAACTGAAAAAGTTGCTTCTGCACTCAGTCCGCGCAATATCTTGGTCTGGTGCGTTGCACAAATGGTGCTCTGGATCAGTGCGGTTTTGCCCCTGACTATCAGTCGCGCTGTGGGGCGCGCACTGGGCTGGCTTAGCTTCCACGCGCACAGCCGCTCGCGCAGTGTCGCAGAGATTAGTGTTGGCCTCGCCTATCCCACATTGACACCTCGTGAGCGAGGCACCTTGGTGCAACAAACGCTTCTCCACAGCGGCATGTTGGCGATGGAGCTTGGTCCGCTTTGGAAGCGACCTTGGCGCCAATCACAGCAGCTGATAGTGGCTGTCGAGGGCAGAGACTTGATCACCGATGCGCTCTCAGATGGGCGCGGCGTGATTATCTTGGCGCCGCATCTTGGCAACTGGGAAGTGATAGGTCTTCATTTGGCAAGCTGTGGCGAGACAGTGGCATTGTATCAACGACCCAAGATTGCCAGTCTCGGTGGTTTGATTCGGAAAGGGCGACAGCAAAGCGGCAGCACCTTGGTGGCTACTGATTCTCGCGGCCTCGCCCGCCTAGTTCGTAATGTCAAAGCTGGAGGTATTTCAGGTATTCTTCCCGATCAGGTTCCCGATGATGACAATGCAGGCCGTAATGTGCCCTTTTTTGGCATACCTTGTTTTACTGCGTCGTTGGCATGCAATTTAATCCGACGCGCAGAGGCGGTCGCCCTGGTCGGAGTGGCCTACCGTGTGCCCGGGGGGTTTCGTGTGACGTACCGGCGTGCTGAAGAAGCCGTCTATAGCGACGACCTCGAGGTTGCGCTCACGGCGATGAACCGTGAGGTGGAGCGATCGATCAGCGGTTACGAGGCGCAATACCAATGGCAGTACAAGCGCTTCCGGCTTCGAGGAGAGCCGTCTGTCAATCACTACCGCAACACAAAACGGTGAGCGCTCAGCGCAAGAGGTGAGACGGCAACACAATGCAAAGAAACACGGGCAAAATTATCGCGGGCATCATCGGGTTCCTAGTTTTAGGGCCCGCAGGGCTGTTGTTTGGTTTGGTTGTGGGACACGCGTTTGATCGCGGGCTCTGGCAAGCTTTTCAGGCCGGGGGGCCTGCATCGTTACGTGCTTTGCAAGACCAGTTTTTTGAGACGACGTTTACATTGCTTGGATATGTGGCAAAAGCAGATGGCCGAGTCTCTGAGGCGGAGGTTGCGCAAGCAGAGCAGCTGTTCAGACAGTTGCGACTCGACGCCGCGCAGCGACAGCGCGCAATCGCCCAGTTTAAGCAGGGTACCACTGCCGGATTTGATCCTGAGCCAGTGATTCGCGCTTTTGCCTCGCGCGCAGGTCATCGCAGGCAGCTGCATTCCACTTTGGTAATGTTTCTTGTCTCGATGGCGCTCGCCGATGGCGAGTTGGCGGCACCAGAGCAGGCGGCCTTACATCGCATCGGTTCCGCCCTGGGCATTGCTCCGGCCGAGATCGATCGAGTGGCTGCCATGCTGACAGCGCAATCGCGGTTTCAAGATTACCGCTATCAGGGCGCGAGCGGTTCGTCATCGAGGCCCGCCCGTGACGCAGTGGCCGACGCCTATCAAGCGCTCGGTGTGACGGCTGATATTGGCGATGCAGCGTTGAAAAAAGTTTACCGAAAGCTGATGAGTGAAAATCATCCCGACAAGCTCATTGCCCGAGGTGTACCCGATGACTTGGTTCAGGTAGCGACCGCACGCTCGCAGGAAATTACAGCCGCCTACGAGCTGATCAAAAACCATCGCGGCTTATAATTTTGCCTAGGGACGCCAGAACGCCGGCGTAAAGAGAACCAGCAGCGTAAAGACCTCGAGGCGCCCCATGAGCATGGCTAAGGACAAAATGACTTTGCCAGCGTCACTCACACTGCTGTAGTTTGCGGCGACATCTCCCAGGCCGGGCCCCAGATTGTTCATCGTGGCAACCACGGCAGAAAAGGCTGATCGGAAATCCAGCCCAGTCGCCAGTATCGCCGAAAGAAACATGACAAAGCAGAACATGTAAACCGCGAAAAAGCTCCAGACCGCGCTAACAACGGCAGGCTGTACACGCCGTGCGTCGAGTTTGAGTGGGATTACGGCGTTAGGATGCAGTAGCTGTTTAAGCTCTCTCATACCCTGCCGGAAAATGAGCAAGATGCGCATTGCTTTCATGCCGCCCCCAGTGGACCCAACGCAACCGCCCATAAATGACAGCATCAGCAATAAAAAGGGTAGGAACACCGGCCATATCGCAAAATCTTGTGTCGTGAAACCCGTGGTCGTGGCGATCGAAATCGTTTGGAAAAAGCCATGAATCACACTTTCCCCAATGGGGAGCGTCTTTGTGGCAATGAGCGTGAGCACTGTGACAGCAATACCGATGACAACCACAGAGGTGAAAAAGAGCGTCTCAGAATCCGAGCGATACGCATTTAAATTCCCGCGCTGATAGGCAATGAAATGCAAACCGAAGTTAATGGCTGACACCATCATAAAAACGGAGCAAATCATCAGAATTAGCGGATCTCCGAAAAAGCCCATACTGGCATCGTGGGTTGAAAAGCCGCCAATTGCGATGGTGGAAAACGCGTGACAGATGGCATCGAAGCCGGTCATGCCGGCAAAGTAGTAAGCGAGCGCGCAGGCGCATGTCAGTCCGACATAAATAATGAAAAGCGCCTTCGCTGTGCCGGTAATTCGGGGTGTTAATTTGCGATCCTTTGAGGGCCCTGCGCTTTCCGCGCGATACAGCTGCATCCCCCCAATACCGAGCATCGGCAGAATTGCGACAGCGAGCACGACGATGCCAATACCGCCGAGCCATTGAAGCATCTGTCGATAAAGCAAGAGCGATTGGGGCAGTGCATCGAGCCCAGTGATCACTGTTGCCCCTGTCGTGGTCAGGCCGGAAATTGATTCAAACAAAGCCGCGGGAATATCCATGCTGAGCGCTGGGCTCAAGATAAATGGCACAGCGCCAAACGCACCTAAAACAATCCAAAATAGCGCGGTGACCAAAAAACCATCACGAATCTTTAACACAGAGCCGGACGACCGTGTCGGCAACCACAGCAACAGTCCCACTAACGCCGTTGCAAACAACGTTAAGGCGAAGGCATCGGCGTCCGCTTCCTGGTTGTTGAGACCCACAAGCAGGGGCGGCAGCATGGTGGCACTAAAAATCATCAGCAAGACACCGATAATGCGCAGTGAAACGGCGAAGTTCATCAGATAAAACCAATACCGACGGCAAAGAGCTTCTCAACGGCTGAAATTTGCCCTCGGTCGGTGAGAAACAAAATGACGTGGTCATCGCTTTCGACCACAACATGACTGTGCGCAATAATGACCTGCTCGTCACGCAAAATAGCGCCGACGGTCGCCCCTGGCGGGAGTGAGAGCTCGTCTAGGCGGCGGCCGACAACCTTGGAGGATTTTGGATCTCCGTGAGCCGTCAGTTCCAAGGCCTCTGCTGCACCGCGACGCAGGGAATGCACGGCACTGATATCACCGCGGCGTACGTGCATGAGTAAGCTGCTAATGGTGATTTGTTGCGGTGATATGGCGATATCGATTTCCTGCCCCACCAGATCGGCATAGGCTGAGTTAGCAATTAATGTAATGACTTTCTTAGCGCCAAGGCGTTTCGCCAGCATAGACATCATGATGTTCGACTCATCGTTATTGGTGAGCGCACAGAAGACATCCGTTTTTTCGATATTTTCTTGCAGTAAGAGTTGCGGCTCGGCGGCAGATCCATGGAGCACGATGCTGCGCTCCAGCATTTCCGACAGCACTCTGCACCGATCATAGGAAAGCTCTAGTACCTTGACTTGATAGTCGTTCTCGAGACGAGCCGCGAGTGTGGCGCCAATATTGCCCCCACCTGCAATCATGATGCGGTGATAGGGCGCGTCTAACTCCCTCAGCTCAGCGGTAACGGCGCGGATATTGTCTCTTGCTGCGATAAAAAAGACTTCATCATCCGGTTCGACCACCGTATCGCCCTGCGGAATGATCGCCGCGTCGTTGCGTCGAAAAATCGCCGCGACCCGAGTATCAATATGGGGCATGTGTTCGCGAATTTCTTGCAGCTCTCGGCCCACTATCGGTCCGCCCTCGATTGCGCGAACCGCAACTAAGCGAATTCGCCCATCGGCAAAATCCAGCACCTGTAGCGAGCCCGGATTGGCGATCAGCTGCTCAATGCTGTCTGTCACAAGCTGTTCGGGACCGATAATCACGTCCACCGGAATAACATTGGGGTTAAATAACGCTTGTTGATGGGCGAGATAGTCCACCGACCGAATGCGGCTGATTTTCATCGGCGTTCGATACAGCGTGTGCGCGATGGTGCAGGCCAACATATTGATCTCATCGCTGTTGGTGACCGCGATCAACATATCGGCGTCTTCGGCACCCGCGTTGAGAAGCGTGGAGGGATGGGCTGCGTCACCGGAGACGGTGCGGATATCGAGCCGCTCACCCAATGATCGGAGCGTTGCGGCGGTGTTATCGACCACGGTGATGTCGTTTTTTTCGTCAGCCAGATGCTCCGCGAGCGTCCCGCCAACTTGCCCGGCGCCAAGAATAATAATTTTCACGGGTCGACTCGCCTCCTCAACCCCAGAGTTGTCACCTTAAACAAAAGCGCACCTTTGCGACACTCCACAAGGCGCAAAGGTTTCGTGAATATTATGCCGCTTTGGACAGCAGCGCATAAAATAAACCATCGCCGCCCACAGGGTCTGGGAGTAACTGTCGGCCCATTGCTGTTGCGACGCCTTCATCGCTGTTGATAATGCTCACTGATCGGTCCTGACCTTCGGCAACGAATGCGGCGACCACGTCGTCATTTTCTTGGCGCAACACTGAGCAGGTGCAATACAGCAACCGCCCCCCCGGCGCAACGTGTTCCCAGGCCCCCGCAAGGATTCTTTTTTGTTGCTCGGCGAAACCTGCAATATCTTCGGCCCGGCGCAGCAGCTTGACGTCGGGATTTCGGCGCAGTACGCCGGACGCCGAGCAGGGGGCGTCGACTAACACCGCGTCATAGCGAGACGCCTGAGGCGGCTGGCAGATGTCAACGCACGCGGTCTCAAAGGATAGCCCCAAACGATTTTGATTCTCCGTGACACGGGCCAGTCGCTCGTCATTGATATCCCAGGCGTTGAGCGACGCCAAGTTTGGCTGCAGCTCGGCGATATGGCAGGCTTTGCCGCCGGGTGCCGCGCAGGCGTCGAGCACGCGCTCGCCCGGCTGTGGGTTCAACCACAGTGCCGCCCATTGCGCGGATGTGTCCTGCACGCTACACAGGCCATCATTGAAGCCAGGCAAGGCAAACACATCGACTGGTGCGCCCAAGAGAATACTCTCAGGCGCGGGGCCAGCGGAGCACGCAATACCCTCCCGCTGCCATTCATCCATGAGCGCTTTGCGGCTGGTCTTGATCCTGTTAGCGCGGAGAGTCAGTGGTGGATGCGATCTACCCGCCTCAAGAATTTGTGCTGCATCTTCGGGCCAGTCTTTTAGCAGTTGCGCGTACAGCCACTCTGGCGCCGCTGCACGTTGCGCCTCTGAGAGTAAATGGGTCAGAGCAGTTTGTTCTCGTATGAGGCGCCGCAGTACCCCGTTGACCAACCCTTTTGCCCACGGCTTTTTAAGTGCTTGCGCGGTTGCAACAGTTTCTGAAACGGCCGCATGTGTCGGCGTGCGCATAAATAAGATTTGGTAGGCACCCAACAGCAATAGCGCCTGAATATCATGATCTTTTCGACGTAACGGCTTGTCGAGCAATGCGCCGATGTACCCCTCGAGCAACGGCGACTGCCGAAGTGCGCCGTAGAGCATAGACTGCAAAAGCGCACGGTGCTCGGCAGCGCAGCGCGTCAAGGCCGTCGGCAGCACCTGATGTAGCGCGCGGCCGTCGAGAATGGCTGCCAAGCATCGGGCAGCCTCTGTGCGTGCTGAGCGCGCTGTCATAGCGGCAGTTGCGACAGGCGATCGCCCGTGCGCATGGGCAGTTGCCCACCATTTAACAGCGCGGCAATAGGGAGCGCCTTGCCCCCCGCGAGTTGGAGTTCGGTGATTTGCAGCGCCCCCTCGCCACATTGCACGGTCATGCCGTCTTTGCTCAGTGCGATGATGGTTCCCGCCGTCTGACAGCTGTCTCCCGGCACCGGCACGGCTCGCCAAATCTTGAGCCGCAGGGTGTCATGGTGAGAAAAGCATCCTGGTGTGGGGTGGAGCGCTCGGATCAGTCGGTCGACGTCTCGAGAAGGCCATGACCAGTTGATTTGCCCCTCGGCTTTTTCGATCTTGTGCGCATACGTTGCCGCGGCGTGGTCTTGTTCTTGCGCGCCGTCGAGATATGTCTCGACGTTGCTGAGCGTGTCCGTCAACAAGGCGCCCCCCGCTTCGGCGAGGCGCTCCATGAGTGAGCCTGTCGTATCTGCGTTGGCGATATGAACGACTTTTTTGGCGAGTACAGGCCCGGTATCGAGTCCGGCCTCCATTCGCATGATACAGACGCCGGTCTGAGCGTCGCCGGCTGCAATGGCTCGCTGCACCGGCGCCGCGCCGCGCCATCGTGGAAGTAGGGATCCATGGACGTTAAGACAGCCAAGGCGGGGAATGTCGAGTACCGCCTGCGGCAGCAAAAGGCCGTAGGCGACAACGATCAGGACATCGGGCGAGAGAGCGCTCAGTGCTGTCTGAACCTCTGAATCACGCAAAGAGTTGGGTTGCCAGACCGGAATATCGTGCGACAAGGCCAGCGCTTTGACGGGGGACGTGGCGAGTTTTTTGCCGCGTCCAGCGGGACGATCGGGCTGGGTAAGGACGGCCATCAGTGTGTGAGGACTATCGATCAGGGCTTGCAAATGCGTCGCCGCGAATGCCGGCGTGCCTGCGAAAACAATATTGAGTGCGTCGGCCACGAATCTAGGCTTGCTGTCGGTGGGTCTTTTCAAGTTTTTGTCGGATACGCTGACGTTTTAATGGCGAGAGATAATCGACAAACAATTTGCCTTCTAGGTGATCGACCTCATGTTGTAAGCAGATCGCGGGGAGACCGGTGAGCACCTCGGTGAAGGGAGTACCATCGCGATCGAGTGCCGAAACTGAGATCTCTAGTGGTCGATGCACCGTTTCGTAATAGCCCGGAACGGACAGGCAACCTTCATCGTAGCTGCCAAGCTCGGGGTCTATGACTTGCAATTCAGGATTGATAAAAACACGCGGTTCAGATTGATCTTGAGAGGTGTCCATGACAATGATTCGCTCGTGAATATCAACCTGAGTCGCCGCCAGACCAATACCGGGTGCGGCATACATGGTCTCAAACATGTCGTCTATCAGCGCGCTGACGCGATCATCGACGCCAGCGACGGCTTTCGCCTGTGTTCGCAAGCGTGGATCTGGAAATTCCAAGATGGTTAAAACCGCCATATCACAGCCTTATTTCTCTGTCCTGGACCTCCGCTATCGTGCAGAAAAGCGGCCGGATTTGCTCTTGCCAGCCGTCGCGGGGCAACGCAAACTGGGATTATAGCGTGAGAACAACGCCTGTGTGCCTTTTTGAGGGGATTGACGACATGATCAGCTACGGTGAGCGACGCAACCATCTCAGGCCATTGAGGTGGATTCTTGTGCTTTGCTTTTTGGCGGCGGCACCCGGCGGCATTGCTCAGAGTCAACGGCCTGACCGGCTGCAGCTTAACGACAATATTCCGCTGACCTACATTGTTAAGAAAGGCGATACGCTTTGGGATATCAGTGCCATTTACCTCAGTGAGCCTTGGCGCTGGCCCGAGCTGTGGGATTCCAACCCACAGGTCGATAATCCGCATTTGATCTATCCTGGCGATGTACTGACATTGCGCTGGGAAAATGGTCGTCCGCGACTGGTTCGTGGCGTGCAAGAGGTTCGCCTGAGCCCACAGATACGCTCAGAAGCCATCAACCAGGCGATCGCCCCGATCCCACGAGACCAGATTGAGCCTTTTTTGCGCGGCAACAGGATTGTCATGCCCGAAGATTATGAGGTGGCGCCTTATGTGATTGCTGGCGATGCGAAGCGGCTAATCTCCGCCTTGGGCGATCGTATTTATGCCCGCGGCGAGATGGATCTGTCTGAGCAGACCTACGGCCTGTTACGTGAGGGACAGTTGGTCATCGACCCCATCACCGATGAGGTGCTCGGGCTTCAGGTGGCTGATATCGGCACCGCGACCCTTGTCTCCCGGTCGCAGTCGGACCGCTCGGCCGAGGCGGTAAAAACGTTGGAGGTGACCCGTGTAACAGAAGAGGTCCGTATTAGTGACCGCCTGTTTCCCCAACTTCAAGGCGTGGTCGACGCGTTCTTTTACCCCCAGGCCCCTGCAGTACGCATCGAGAATGCATTCATGGTTGCGGTGGATGGGGGTGTGTCACAGATTGGCGCGCTCGATATTGTGACCATTAACCGCGGCGCTCGAGAGGGGCTGCGTCGCGGCGATGTGCTGGCTATTCATCAAACCGGGGATGTCGTCAAAGACCCGATCGCCGGGGATTGGGTGGAATTGCCCGATGTTCGCGCCGGCGTCGTGATGGTTTTTGCCGTGTATGAAAAAGCAAGCTATGCGTTGGTGTTGAGCGCCAGTCGGCCATTGGCCGTAGGAGATAAAGTCAAGAATCCCTAATCACTCGAGCAGGAAGCTCGAGCCATTTCGCCCGTCTCGCTGCGGGCCACTCAAGGACGAGTGCATGCCACATGAATTTGGAGCGGATGCGCAGTTAGACGCGCGATGGCTCGCTTTTGTTGATCCGCAGATTGTGAGCCCAGCCGTCAGGCGCGCGGTATTGGCGATGGCGCCGTCGCCAGATTCCCTATTGGGTTGGAACGAGGAGGCATGGCAGCGGTGCTCGGCGTGTCCCCTCGACCGCGAACAGATGCTCAGCGCCCTCTCCCGTTCGGTGCGGACGTTTGTGCCGGTGGTTTCGGCGCCGGTGTCAGTGATGACGCTCGCAGACCCAGCGTACCCCGGTTGGCTGAAGTCCTGTGACGATGCGCCGGCTGCGCTGTTTTTTAGCGGCGATCTTGCCGTGTTGTGCGAGCCTTGTGTTGCGATTGTCGGCTCCAGAAGCCCGTCTGTTGACGCAACCACGCTGTCGCTGCATTTTGCTGAGACACTGGCAGCCTGCGGGGTGACGATCGTCAGTGGGCTGGCGCGGGGTATTGATGCCAGTGCACATCGAGGCGCTTTGCGTGGGGGCAAGACCGTTGCCGTATTGCCCACGGGTCTCGATCGCATTTACCCACCAGAGCATCGCGGCCTTGCAGATCAGATCGCGCAGCACGGGCTGTTGGTGAGCGAGTTTATGCCGGGTAGCAAGCCGTTGCGCCAGCACTTCCCTCGACGCAATCGGACCCTGTCGGGGCTCTCACAGTCTGTCTTGGTTATCGAGGCGGGCCTCCCGAGCGGCACGCTGATCACAGCCAATGCGGCGGCGGACCAGAACCGCGAGGTGTGGGTGCTACCGTGGTCGTTGACACACCGGAATGCGGCTGGCAATCGGCAGCTACTGGCTGATGGCGCCAATTTGGCGCTCGCGCCAGCGGACTTGGTAGCGGAACTGCGTTTGAGTATGGCGCAAGCTACACCGGCGGAGGCCTCGGCCGATGACCGCGATCGAGAAGGTGGACCCGTAGCGATTGCTGACGAGCACGCACACCTGCTCAGGCTGATGGGTGACGGCATTGTCGATGTGGATGCGCTAGCACGTCTCGGGGGGTGGTCCGTATCCGAGGTGCGTGGCTGGCTAACGGAGCTAGAGCTCTCCGGCCGAGTGAGCCGGCAAGGCTACAGTTATTGTCGTAGCCATCCATAATTCAGCGTGATGCTGACGGGCGGTCATGCGCACATTACATAGGCCCCATGCTTTAATTTGCGGGGACTTTGGCAGCTGCGCCACAATTTAGGGGCGGCTAGCGACGGTTGCTCTGTTACACTCGGCGGCGTTTTTATTTCTTTGCCAAAGGAACGACGGTGCGAAATACACAACCAACGCTGCGAGAGGCCGAGCTCCTGCACGTCTTGAGTGCCGAGGGCGTTGTCGCTGTCCCCGCCGAAGCCGTCTGGGGGTTGAGTTGCGACCCCTGGTCCTGGCACGCCGTGTCTGAGTTGTTGGCGCTGAAGCAGCGGCCCGTCAATAAGGGACTCATATTGGTCGGCAGCGACATGCAGCAATTTTCGAAGCTGCTGTCGCCGCTATCAGAGCGCGAGCGACAGACCTTGGGGCTGTCTTGGCCGGGAGCAAACACATGGCTGGTGCCCAACCAAGGCATTTACCCGCCATGGGTGACTGGCGGGCACGAGGAGGTCGCCATCCGCGTAACCAGCGCGCCGGCGCTCGCGCGGTTGTGCAACCATTGGGGCGGGCCGCTGGTCTCAACCTCAGCGAATCCGGCGGGCGCACAGCCTGCCAATTTACGGAGCCAAGTAGTACGATACTTCGGCACATCGATACCGACCGCAGCGGGGACGATTCAGCGATCCGGCCGCCCTTCAGTCATCCGACGACTGGAAACGGGAGAGGTATTACGAGCCTGATGGCCTGAAGGCCGCAACAGTCAGCTTGGGGGAGCTATGGATTCACTGGCAGTAGAGCAGTATCTCAAATCACTGCAGGTCAAAATTTGCGAACAGCTGGCGGCCGTCGATGGTGGTGAAGGTTTTGCCGAGGAGCGCTGGACCCGGCCTGAGGGGGGCGGGGGCATCACGCGCGTGTTGGCGGAAGGTCCCGTCATTGAAAAGGGCGGCGTCAATTTTTCTCAAGTCGAGGGGAAGAATATGCCGGTGTCGGCGACGCAGCATAGGCCTGAGCTTGCGGGCCGTAGCTTTAAAGCAATGGGCGTCTCTTTAGTCATTCATCCTCGCAACCCCTACGCACCAACCTCTCATGCCAACGTACGCTGCTTTGTTGCCGAAAAGCCCGGAGAGCCCGCAGTCTGGTGGATGGGTGGCGGTTTTGATTTGACGCCCTACTATGGCAACGATGAGGACGCCCGCCACTGGCACCAGGTTGCAGCGACCGCCTGCGAGCCCTTTGGCGAAGACGTTTACCCACGTTTCAAAACATGGTGCGATGAGTATTTTTATCTACCTCACCGTGATGAGACGCGGGGTGTGGGCGGCTTGTTCTTTGACGACCTCAATGAGTGGGGCTTCGAAAAAACCTTTGCGTTTCTGCGCAGTGTGGGCGATGCCTATCTCGATGCTTACGTGCCGATTCTGGCGCGGCGGATGCATGAGCCCTATGGGGAGCGAGAGCGGCAGTGGCAGCTCTACCGGCGGGGACGCTATGTTGAATTCAATTTGGTTTATGATCGCGGCACGTTATTCGGATTGCAGTCTAACGGGCGAACCGAAGCGATTTTGATGTCGCTACCGCCATTGGTGCGCTGGGAATATGGCTATCAGCCGGAGGCAGATTCGGCTGAGCAACGTTTGTTAGAGCAGTACTTGCATCCGCGGGATTGGCTAGCTTAGCGCTCATATGACCGTCGGAGATTGATCACTGGAGGCAGATCCCTCTACTAACTGGGGACAACCGCGTGACAGAACACACCATTCCTAACCAAGATAGCTATGCTGTCTTTGGGCATCCGATCAAGCACAGTCGCTCGCCCGTTATTCATGCCGCATTTGCCGATGCGCTGGGTGAACGAATGATTTATCGCGCGGTCAATGTCTCTCCTGAGGCGTTCGAAACATCCGTGCAGGCTTTTTTTGCCAGCGGCGGCGGCGGGCTTAATATTACTGTGCCTTTTAAGGAGCGCGCCTTCGCACTGGCGGCAAGCGCAACACCCAGAGCCCAGTTGGCTGGCGCCGCGAATCTGCTCTATTGCGATGAGGCGGGGCAAATCATTGCCGATAATACGGATGGTGCCGGCTTGGTCGCCGACATTGAGGGCAATCTTGGCTGGCAGATTGCGGGCCGAAAAATTTTGATACTTGGTGCTGGGGGTGCTGTGCGGGGGATCTTGCCGCCTCTTGCCGCACAAGGCCCCGATCGGGTATTTATCGTCAATCGCACCGCCGATAAGGCGCGCGCGTTGGCAGTCGAGTTTGGCGGCTTGACACCCTGCCTAGCGGGTGGCGGTTATGGCGATCTTCCCGATATCGCCTGGGACCTTGTAATTAATGGCACAAGCGCAGGGATCACCGGCGAGCTGCCCGATTTATCGATGCTTCGTCTCGCGCCGAGGTGCTGTTGCTACGATATGGTGTACGGCGCAGAGCCCACGCCCTTTATGCGCTGGGCAGCCGCAAACACCGCCTGGGCAGTGGCAGATGGGATTGGCATGTTGGTTGAGCAGGCGGCGGAAAGCTTTTGGCTTTGGCGGGGAAAGCGGCCCCAGACTGGGCCGGTCATTGACCAATTGCGAGCATCAAGCAGTTGATGCGTCAGCTAAGAATCGGTCTTTAAGCCGGACATAATTCTCAGCTGAGTAAGGCAGAAATTCTCGCTCACGGTCGGTGAGAGCGCGGCGCGCGACAGCGGGACTGCCGCTGTAGACCTGCCCCGATACAAGGCGTTTGCCCGGGGGCACAAGTGTGCCGGCGCCGATGATGACATCATCCTCCACCACACAACCATCCATGATGATCGCACCCATGCCAACCAGGACTCGGTTTCCGATATGGCATCCATGCAGGATGGCGCGATGTCCGATTGTGACATCCTCGCCAACGGTGAGCGGCCAGCCGCCTGGCTCAAACCGGCTATCGTGGGTGATATGCAGCACGCTGAGATCCTGGATGTTGGTCCGAGCGCCAACGCGAATCGGTTTGTGATCGCCGCGGACAACGCAACCAGGCCAGACACTGGCGTCATCACCAAGGACGACATCACCAATGACTACGGCGCTTGGGTCGATCATGACGTTAGCGCCCAAAGTGGGGAAATGTCCCTCGAATGACCGAATGGCGCCGTGTGCCGGAGCGTTGTTCATGTTCATTTTCCTCTAGGCCCAGTTGAAGACGGTGCGCAACGAATGCGGGGCCTGCGATTCGGGGGCGACAAAATGCTAATATACGTTTTTTCTCGGTGTGGCTTCTACCCGGCTCACCGAATTGAGACCCGTGCATTGACCGTCGGTCGACAGTCGGCACGTGACCTCAGAACACCACGAGACAACAGAGAGCGTCATGTCACAGTTCAACAAACCACGATTTATCGCCGGCGCCATTTGCCCGCAGTGTGGTGTCGAAGACCGTATGGTGGTTATGCCTGATGGTGAGGAGCGGCGCTGCATCAGCTGCGATTTTTCGGAGTCGCGCCCTCAGGCAGGGTTGTCGGAGCTCAACACGCGTGTTTCACGTCCCGCCGCGAGGCGGGTAGAGACGCAAGCAGAACCGATACGCGTCCTGGGCGATGTCGATAATCCCTAACGCACTTGGAGTAATTTTTCGACAACGCATGGCGCCCAACCCTAGCGGAAGCATCGAGTAGCAGCGCGCTTGAGGGCCAACAATCCCACATCTATGGCAGCATGGTTATATGTTCCACATGATGTAGTGCTCTTCATGGATCAGACAGCTGCTCCGCCGGTATCCGCGCACTGGCAAAAAGTCGAAAGGCAGAACCCCTGTGATTTTTGTGCGTTTTCGCTATAATTCGCGCGCGCCGGAGTCAGCTTCTAGCCGTTTCCGCGCTGTGCTGGCCGCCGTGCCAGCTCTGGGGGCAGAAATTTCTTTTTGGCTCATTGCAATACTTGGCAGTGCCCGGATGTTGCGTGGGTTTACAGGGTGCAGTTCCCCTCTGCACCGCTGGACACAACGGAGAAGTCTCAAGTCATGAAAAAAGCGCTTTTGGCGATGTTATTCGCCGCGTCGCCGCTCAGTGTTCTCGCGCAAAACCAGGTCAATATGGCACCTGGTGTGACAGCGATTGGCGCTGAAATTTATGATCTGCACATGCTGATCATGTGGATCTGTGTGGTGATCGGGATCGCCGTGTTCGGCGTGATGTTCTATTCGATTTTGGTTCACCGTAAAGATAAGGGCTTCAAAGCCTCTCAGTTTCATGAAAGCACGAAGGTTGAAATTGCTTGGACCATTGTGCCGTTTTTTATTCTTGTCGCGATGGCTGTGCCCGCAACGTCGACGCTGCTCGAGGCCTACAACTCAGATGAGTCAGAGCTTGATATCTTGGTGACCGGATACCAGTGGAAGTGGAAGTACGAGTACCTCGATGAGTCGGGCAACAACGTCAGCTTCTTTTCCAATCTCGCAACTTCTCAGGGGCAGATCTACAACACCGAGCCGAAGGAGATGGAGTATCTGCTCGATGTGGATGAGCCGCTGGTCATCCCGACGAACACTAAAGTGCGATTTCTGGTGACTGCTAACGATGTGATTCACAGCTGGTGGGTTCCCGATATCGCGGTTAAAAAAGATGCCATTCCCGGCTTCATCAACGAGACCTGGACGATTGTTCCCGAAGAGGGCCTGTATCGCGGTCAGTGTACTGAGCTCTGTGGCGCCTACCACGGCTTTATGCCCATTGTGGTACACGCAGTGAGCCCAGACGATTTCGCTCAATGGCTGGCGGCTAAGCAGGGCGCACAGGCTGCGACTGCGGCAATGGCTGAGCAGGAGATGAGCCTCGAGGAACTCCTGGCGCGCGGCGAGTCTGTGTATAACGGTCAATGTCTTGCCTGCCATGGTGTCAACGGTGAAGGTGGCGTGGGTAACGCGATTGCTGGCAGCGCTGTAGTGCTGGGAGAGTTGGGTGCGCATTTAGACGTCGGCATCAAGGGCGTCCCGGGCACCGCCATGCAAGCCTTTGGCGATATTTTAAGTGATGTTGATATGGCGGCAGTGCTGACGTATCAGCGAAATGCGTTTGGCAACAATACGGGTGACGTCGTGCAGCCGTCAGACGTTGTCGAACATAAGCAAGGTTAACGGGAGAGATTACGATGGGCGATCATCATCACGGTCCGGCCAAGGGCCTTTCTCGCTGGTTGTTTACGACCAACCACAAAGATATCGGAACCATGTACTTGTGGTTCTCATTCGCCATGTTCCTGCTCGGTGGGTTCTTCGCGATGGTTATTCGCGCCGAGCTATTTCAGCCTGGCATGCAGCTGGTTGAGCCTGCGTTTTTCAACCAGATGACCACGCTTCATGGCTTGGTGATGGTGTTTGGCGCGATCATGCCGTCATTTGTTGGGCTGGCGAACTGGCTGATCCCAATGATGATTGGCGCGCCAGATATGGCCTTGCCACGCATGAACAACTGGAGCTTTTGGATTCTACCTCCCGGGTTTTTAATGTTGGCGTCAACTTTGTTCATGGAGGGTGGTGCGCCAGCGTTCGGTTGGACCTTCTACGCGCCGTTGTCGACCACGTATGCTGCACCGTCAGTCACCTTCTTCATTTTTGCGATTCACGTTCTGGGCATGTCGTCCATTATGGGCTCGATCAATATCATCGCCACGGTGATGAATATGCGCGCACCAGGCATGACCTATATGAAGATGCCTTTATTTGTCTGGACGTGGCTGATCACGGCCTTTCTTTTGGTTGCGGTAATGCCAGTGCTTGCTGGCGCTGTGACCATGATGCTGATGGATGTGCATTTCGGAACCAGCTTCTTCTCGGCTGCGGGTGGCGGCGATCCCGTGTTGTTCCAGCATATTTTCTGGTTCTTTGGGCATCCCGAGGTGTACATCATTATTCTGCCCGCTTTTGGCGTGGTATCGCAGATCATTCCTGCTTTCTCTCGTAAGCCGCTCTTTGGTTATGCATCAATGGTCTATGCAACGGCCGCGATTGCGTTTCTATCGTTTATCGTTTGGGCGCACCATATGTACACCGTGGGTATGCCGGTCGCCGGCGAGCTGTACTTCATGTACGCGACCATGTTGATTGCCGTTCCGACGGGCGTGAAGGTCTTTAACTGGGTGAGCACAATGTGGCGCGGCGCGATGTCCTTTGAGACACCGATGCTGTTTTGTATCGGCTTCTTGGTGCTGTTCACCATCGGTGGATTTACCGGCTTGATGCTGTCGATTGCGCCGGCAGACTTCCAGTACCACGATACCTATTTTGTGGTCGCACACTTCCACTACGTGATGGTGGCAGGTGCCGTGTTCTCCATGACGGCGGCGGTTTATTTCTGGTTGCCGAAATGGACGGGCCGTATGTATAACGAGTCGATGGGCAAAATCCATTTCTGGGTCTCCTTTATCGGCTTTAATATCACCTTCTTCCCGCAGCACTTTGTTGGCTTGGCAGGCATGCCGAGACGTATTCCCGATTACTCATTGCAGTTCGCAGACTTCAACATGATGTCTTCGATTGGCGCCTTTATTTATGGCGCCTCGCAGCTGTTGTTCTTGTACAACGTCATCGCTGCCATCGTTGCGGGTGACAAGGTCTCGGATGAAAAAGTCTGGGATGGCGCCGAGGGTCTAGAGTGGACACTCCCAACGCCCGCCCCCTATCACACCTTTGAAGTGCCTCCAACGCTGCCAGAGTCGGCGCACGGACACTGAGAGGCGGTCGCTTAGAAGATGATGCGCATCAGCGGGAACAATGTTGTCGACACGGTCACCAAGCTGGTGGTCGTGGCGGCAGCGATGTTTGCTTTCGTCTTTGTTGTCATGGTGCCCTTGTATGACGTGTTGTGTGATGCCTTGGGTATCAATGGCAAGCCGGCGGGTGATGCCTACGTTGCGGCAAGCACCGACATTGATGAATCCCGTGAGATCACGGTTCAGTTTGTGGCAACTAACAACGAGAATATGCCCTGGGCGTTCTCGCCGTCAGTCACCATGATGAAGGTGCATCCGGGCGCTGCCAATGACACGGTGTTTTATGCGGCAAACCCGACACCGCGTGACATGGTGGCCCAGGCGATACCCAGTATTTCGCCATCACGCGCCGCTGCGTACTTTCATAAAACCGAGTGTTTTTGCTTTAACCAGCAGCCGCTGCAAGCGAGCGGCGAGGCGAATATGCCTTTGCAGTTTATCGTCGATCAGGCGCTGCCTGCCGACATTAAAACAATTACTTTGTCCTACACGATCTTTGATGTGACGGACATGGCGAACAGCCAGTTGGCCGCTCGCTGATGACAGGTGCCGGGGGCGCCTGTTTTTGACAACGGAGAAACAAGATGTCTAGTTCTGACGCACATCCAGAGGGGTTCGAGAAGTATTACGTGCCCGAGAGTTCCAGCCTCGCCGTGCGGGCTACGCTGGGGTTGGTGGTTATGGTGTTTGGTTTTGCCACCTACCTCAACAGCAGCACCTTTGGTGGCGAGAGCCAATATGGCTGGATGCCCCTTTTGGGTCTTGCCATTTTGTTATGGACGCTAACCTCGTGGTTTCGAACGACCATTCGTGAAAACATGCAGGGTATGGCCAGCGGGCAGTTGAAGCACTCCTATGTGTTGGGCATGTTTTGGTTCATTTTTTCCGAAGTCATGTTTTTTGCTGCATTTTTTGGCGCTCTGTTTTATGTGCGCCAGTTGGCGGGACCGTGGTTGGCGGGCGAGGGCGATGCCGGAAGGATGAATTATTTGCTCTGGGAGGGATTCCAGTTCACGTGGCCGCCCGTCATGACGCCGCAGGACGCAGTGGGTGGCGTCGACGCGCAAGCGATTGCCAATAATGGCGTCTTCGCGACACAAGACAAATCCATGGCATTTTCAGAGGTCGGGGCATGGTGGCAATGGCTGCCTTTGTGGAACACCATCATCCTGCTGACCTCCAGCGGCACAGTCCATGTCGCTCACCATGCGCTACTCGACGACAATCGCAAGAAGTTCAATCTGTGGCTTGCGATTACCGTCGCGCTCGGCATTATTTTCCTCGTGCTGCAAGCCGCTGAATACTATGAAGCCTATGCCCATTTTGGCCTCACTTTGAAGGCTGGAATTTACGGGTCGACGTTTTTTATGCTCACCGGCTTCCATGGCTTTCACGTGGCAATGGGCATGACCATGCTATTGATCCAATTGATTCGATCGGTAAAGAGCCAGCATTTCACAGCCTCAGATCACTTTGGATTTGAGGCCTCTAGTTGGTACTGGCACTTCGTTGATGTGGTGTGGGTTGGCTTATTCTTATTCGTTTATATTATCTGATATCGCGCGATTGAACGGGGGCGCGTTGGCGCCCCTTTTTTTTGATGCTGACGGGTATCTAACCTTGAGCGATGCCACAGAAGAACTCAAGCGAGAGGTGCCTAATAGCAAGCGAGAGGTGCCTAATAGAGAGGAGGTCGAACTCGGGCTGATGCGGCGCGAATGAGGCAAGCCCAGTGATGATTTTTGTCGCGTAGCACCTGAGCGCTACGGGGACTGCAGGGGCATGACGTACCGTCGCGCACTATGCTGCGTTGGCCAAGATCTACTATCCTTCGGCTGCCTTCTGCGAAGAGGAGGGGCCTGCATCCCAGGGATTACGATGCCCAAGCTCTCCGGTAGCGACACCGAAAATGATGACAATGATGAGGGTCACGCCCAGGCTGAGCCGAACCCCTAACGAGGTGAACAAGCGCTTTTTTTCCGGGTTCCCCTGGTCAGCCATGAGAAAATACATACCTGAGGCGAGGCTACCGAGTAGTGCAACCATGATAAAACCGATGATCACTTTGAGCATAGACACCATCCTCAGGCGGGTTAATTTCGCGGGCGTTACATTTGTGCAATCGGACTGCGCGCGACGCGGCATCAGTTTGAGCGAGTTATGGGTTAGAGGTTGTTATGGCGCAGTGTAGCGCATCTATCGGTCGTTTGCGGTTTAACTTTGAGTGGCGCCTAACCGCGGCGACTTGCGTCATGCTGCCATGCCTCATTGCGCTGGGTTTCTGGCAGCTCGACCGGGCGGAAGAAAAGCGAGAGCTTGAGGCGCGCTGGACCGAGCGCTCCGCACAGCCTGCGATACCACTTGAGGATGTGCTACTCCTGGCGGCGGCAGAGCGCGACGATCGGCTGGCTCAGTTCGAAGGCCATTTTTTGCCGGATTATTGGCTGCTGGACAATCGGTTGCGTGACGGTCGTTTTGGTTATGAACTCCTTGCGTGGGTGGATGCTGGCGATCTTGTGGTTCCGGTGAATTTGGGCTGGTTAGCCGGTGATCCTGCGCGACAGCGCTTGCCGTTGATTGAGCTGCCCGAGCACCTCGTCACGATTAATGGGCGGGTTCATCGCCCTGGCTTGCCGCCTTTTGTTGATCTAGAGCGTCTACCTGATCCACGCGAGCGCGTCATACCAGCTTTGGCCCTGGAGGCATGGCAGGCGGGGCTTTCTGAGCGATTTGGCAAAGCTGCTGTGCCGTTTGTGGTTCGTATTGATGCGCGCTCTCCCTGGGCGAAAGATGCCCGCTGGGTGGTCGTTAATCAGTCGCCAGACAAGCACACTGGATACGCGGTACAGTGGTTCGCTATGGCAGCCGTATTGGCGCTCGTCTTTTTGCTACAAAGCGCCAACGCATGGCCGCGGCGCGCGGGTGCCGAAAAATGAGCGAGTGATCGATCAGGTGGCAGGAGACGGCGGCAATGCCCGTGCGCTAAACCGCATTCATCGCGAGCAATCGTCAGAACGACAAGAGATGCAATTAATGCAGAAAGATCAGACAAGTCAAACCGGAAATGGGCGAGCAGTATTGCTGTTGATCGCCGGTGTGCCCCTGACGATGATTTTAGCCGCCTCTTGGCTGTGGTACTTCGTCATTCACGGTGATATAGATTTGGTGGGTGCGATTGGCACGGCAAATAACGGTCAGCTCATCACGCCGCGGTCGATACGTGATGTTGCTTTGGTCGATGATACGGGTGCGCCGCTAGCGTGGTCTGACCTCGACCCGCGCTGGACGCTGGTGGTTGCCAATCACGGTATGACCTGCGATCGGGACTGCGAGCGGCGCCTGTACATCACCCGTCAGATTCACGTGGCCCTCGGTCGCGATTTTAATCGCGTGCGCCGCGCTTTTGTGAACGACAGTGCGTTAGCGGACATGCGCGTCGCCGTGCCGACTGAGCCTGTGCCGGGTTGGCCTGAGGGGGCCGGCGATAATTTCCGCGATTATCTGATGTTGGCGCACAGTGGTCTCGTGGCAGTGACAGTGCAGCCCGCGCAGTTTGAGTTCTTATTTCAGCACGCTGACCAGGTCAGACCCGCGGCAGGTTGGTATCTCGTTGATCCCGCGGGCTGGGTCATGATGTATTTTCCCGATGCACTCGATTACAAAGCGGTCATCACTGACCTCAAGTTTTTGCTCAAGAATTCTGGAGGCTGAATAGATGACAGATGCGATTCAGGCCGCCAGCTGGAGAGATTATCTCGAATTAACCAAGCCGCGAGTCGTCGCGCTGATGGTGCTCACCGCGCTCATTGGCATGTGTATGGCGGTGCCGGGCTGGGTACCCTGGCAGCCGCTGGTGATGGGCAATCTCGGCATCGCGTTGTGCGCCGGTGCGGCGGCGGCGATTAACCATATGGTCGATGAGCGTATTGACCGGCAAATGTCACGTACACATCAGCGCCCGATTGCTCAAGGGCGTGTGAGTCAGCAGGCGGCGCTTTGGTTTTCCCTGGCGCTGACTGTGCTCGGTGTAACGATGCTGGTTGTTTGGGTCAATGTGCTCACAGCGGTCCTTACGATTGCGAGCTTGATTGGCTATGCGGTGATTTACACGATGTTTTTAAAGCGCGCAACGCCACAAAACATCGTGATCGGCGGCCTTGCCGGCGCGGCGCCGCCGCTTTTGGGTTGGACTGCCGTCACCGGGGAGATTCATGGCCATGCATTGCTGCTGGTGCTGATCATTTTTGCCTGGACGCCACCCCATTTCTGGGCCTTGGCGATCCACCGCCGAGAGGAGTATGCCACCGCCGGGATACCGATGTTGCCAGTCACCCATGGTGTTCGATTTACCGCGCTCCATACGCTGCTCTACACCATCATCATGTTCTTGATTACCTTGATGCCCTTCGCTACGCGGTTGAGTGGTTGGTTGTATTTGGCTTCGGCGGTGGTTCTCGGTGTGGTCTTCCTATATTGGTCCATTAAAATCGTGATCGGGCGCGATCCGCGCGCGCCAATGGAGACTTTCAAGTACTCCATCACCTACTTATTATTATTGTTTGTGGCCATGCTCGCGGATCATTGGATTTTAGGGTCGCCGTTATGAATCAATCTCGACGTATCGCACTGACAGTCGGTTTGGTTGTCGCGTTTATTGTTGTGGTGCTTGCCAGCTTCACCTACCGAGTCAGCCAGCCGCGAATCATGACGCACTCGGAAATGCAGGCCAATGGGCTGTTTTTATTTGACCCGCCGCGAGACCCTGGCGAGTTCAGTCTTGTGGACCATGGTGACCAGCCTTTTACTGAGGCTTCGCTTGAGGGCGGCTGGACGTTGGTTTTTTTTGGTTTTACCCACTGTCCTGACGTTTGCCCGACGACGATGGCGTTTCTTGCTGATCTGAAACGACAGCTCGATTCAACCGAGGTCAGTGATACGCGGGTTGTCATGGTGTCGGTGGACCCCGCGCGGGATACGCCGGAACGATTGGCGAGCTACGTACCCTATTTTCATCCGGAGTTTTTGGGCGTAACCGGGGAATTCATCGATATTCTTAGTTTTGCACGTCGCTTCAGTTCGCCCTTTCGAAAGGTGACAGAAGCCGATGGCAGTTATCAAGTTGAACACAGCGCCAACGTGGTGTTAGTGAATCCTCGCGGGGATTTTCATGGATTTTTCAAAGCGCCGCTGGATCTCGCCAAAATGAAGGTGACTTATCGCTCCGCTCGTGCGTTATGGGAGCGCTAACATGAGTGAGCAGCCCGATCTGATTTTGGTTGACGGATCCTCCTATCTGTTTCGCGCTTATCACGCGCTGCCACCCCTCACGAATTCCAAGGGACTCAATACCGGCGCTGCCAAGGGCGTGATCGGCATGATCCGGAAGCTCGTAGCAGATTTTCCCCTGTCTCAGGTGGTGGTGGTTTTTGACGCCAAAGGGCCCACATTCCGAAACGAAATGTATGCCGAATATAAAGCCAACCGACCGCCAATGCCCGAGGAGTTACGAGAGCAAATTGAACCGATTCACGCCATGATCGAAGCCATGGGCCTGCCACTTTTGTGTATTGGCGGCGTTGAAGCCGATGACGTGATCGGCACGCTGGCGACCGAAGCAGCCCAACGCGGCCAATCCGTGCTGATCTCAACCGGCGATAAAGACATGGCGCAGTTGGTCAATGACCAAGTCACGCTCATCAACACTATGAATCAGGCAGTTTTCGACCGACAGGGCGTGGTCGATAAGTTCGGAGTGCCACCCGAGCTGATCATTGACTTGCTGGCACTGCAGGGTGACAAAGTCGATAACATTCCGGGCGTTCCCGGTGTTGGCGAGAAAACGGCGCTGGCTTTGTTGCAAGGCCTCGGTGGGATCACAGCCATCTATGAACAGCTTGATCAGGTCTCGACACTCGAGGTGCGCGGCGCCAAGACACTGGCGGACAAGCTCTCAGCGCACCGAGAGCAAGCGGAATTATCCTATGCCCTGGCAACGATTCGCTGTGATTGCGCGCTGCCGATCACAGCGGAGGCATTGCAGACCAAGCCGGCTGACCAAGAGGCTTTACTAGGCTGGTTTCGGGAGTTGGAGTTCAAGGGCTGGACCTCGGAACTGTTGTCGCCCACGGCCTCTGCCCCCGCCGCCTCTGGCAATGAAACGCGGGCAAATGAAGCGCCGATGCTAGCAGCTGATGACAGCGAGGCCGTGGGCCACAATCCTGTGGAGTCGGGACAGGTCGCCGCGACGCTTACGATTGAGACCATCACAGACGAGTCGACGCTGGAGTCTTGGCTGGCAGACATTGAAAGCGCGTCGTTGGTAGCCTTTGATACTGAGACGACCAGCCTCGACTACATGCAGGCGCGTATCGTCGGTGTGTCCTTCGCTATGGACGCTGATCGCGCTGCCTATGTGCCGTTGGCGCACGACTATCCCGGCGCACCGAAGCAGCTTGACCGCGATCAGGTTCTGGCGCGCCTGAAGCCTTGGTTAGAGAGCCCAGACCACAAGAAGCTTGGACAAAATCTGAAATACGACGCCAATGTACTCAAGAATCACGGTATCGAATTGCGGGGCATCGCGCATGACTCGATGCTTCAGTCCTATGTACTTAATGCTGTGGGCTCGCGTCACGATATGGATTCTTTGGCGCTGAAGTATTTGGGGATGCGAACGATTAGCTTTGAGGAGGTTGCTGGGAAGGGCGCCAAGCAGCTGACCTTTAATCAGGTGTCGATTGAACAAGCGGCGCCTTATGCCGCCGAAGATGCCGCGGTGACTTGGCGGCTACACGAGGTCCTCAGTGCGCAGCTTGGTAAAGAGCCGCGCTTATCCGACCTTTATTCAGAGCTGGAGATGCCATTGGTCGCGGTGTTGGCGCGAGTTGAGCGACAGGGCGCGCTGGTTGACCGGCAGCAGCTTGCGGATCAGAGCCATGAGCTGAGCGAGCGACTGATCGCGCTTGAGGCGCAGGCTCACGACTTGGCGGGGCAGCCCTTTAACTTGAGTTCGCCAAAACAGTTGGGCGACATTTTGTTCGACAAATTGTCGCTGCCAGTGGTGAAGAAAACCCCGAAGGGTGCACCTTCGACGGCGGAGGAAGTGCTCGTCGAATTGGCGCTGGATTACCCACTGCCCGCTGTGTTGCTGGAATACCGGTCCCTCGCGAAACTTAAGTCGACCTATACCGATAAGTTGCCAGAGATGATTGATCCGAGCACTGGCCGTGTCCATACCTCCTATCATCAAGCGGTGACCGCAACTGGCCGTTTGTCGTCCTCCGACCCCAATTTGCAAAACATCCCAATTCGAACTGAAGAGGGTCGCCGTATCCGGCAAGCCTTCTGCGCGCCTCCCGGCCGCTGTATTGTTGCCGCCGACTACTCACAAATAGAACTGCGCATCATGGCGCATTTGTCGCAGGATGCGGGTTTGCTTCACGCCTTTAGCAATGACCTCGATGTTCACAGCGCCACGGCCGCTGAAGTCTTCGAGGTGCCGTTGGCGGCGGTCTCGGGTGACCAGCGCCGCAAAGCGAAAGCGATCAACTTTGGTCTGATCTATGGCATGTCTGCCTTCGGACTCGCCAAACAGCTCCATCTAGGGCGTCACGAGGCGCAAGACTACATTGACCGCTACTTCGCGCGCTATCCGGGGGTGGCTGATTACATGAGCCAGACTCGTGAGTTGGCTCATCAACAAGGTTATGTTGAAACGCTTTATGGGCGCCGGCTGTATCTTCCAGAAATCAATGCCCGCAACAAGCAGCGCCAAATGGCCGCTGAACGAACGGCGATCAATGCGCCCATGCAGGGCACGGCAGCCGACATTATCAAACGCGCGATGATCGCTGTGGACGCTTGGTTAGAGAGCGCCAAGAGCGATGCAAAAATGATTATGCAGGTGCACGATGAACTGGTGTTTGAAGTGGCAGCGGATGAGGCGCAAGCCCTCGCCGATCAGGTCACGCAATTAATGAGTGAGGTCGCGGTGCTAGACGTGCCTTTGCTCGTTGAGGCCGGCATCGGCCAGAACTGGGATCAAGCGCACTAAACGGATTCAATCTCTTCTTCGAACACACTGTCGTCGGTGAGCCACAGTTTGAGTTGCCGCTCTAAAGTCGATAGGCCATCTCGTTTGAGTGCTGAGAATAGTTGCACTGAAATCAGATCCTCAAACTCGGACAATGCGGCGCGAACCTTATGCAGCGTTGCGCTAGCGGGCCCGCGTTTTAGCTTGTCGGCTTTGGTGAGCAAAATATGAACAGGCATGCCCGCCGACGCAGACCAATGGATCATTTGCTGATCCTGCTCGGTGAGCGGGTGGCGAATATCCATGAGCAAGACAAGCCCGCGTAGGCTTTGCCGCGTTTGTAAATAGCGCTCCATGTGCTCATTCCATCGCCGCTTCATAGCCAACGGCACCTTGGCAAAGCCATAGCCGGGAAGGTCGACTAATCGCTGATTGTCGCTGAGCGAAAAGAAATTGATCAGCTGTGTGCGCCCAGGCGTTTTCGAGGTGCGCGCCAGTTTTTTGTTTTCTGTGAGTGTATTGATGGCGCTGGACTTGCCGGCATTGGACCGGCCAGCAAAAGCGACCTCAGAACCCTGGTCTGGCGGCGCGTTGTCGATGGCGCTAGCCGACTGAAGGAACTCAGCACGGCGAAAATTGATGGTTGCTAAGCGTGAGGATTTATCAGTGTTTTCTTGCATATCGCAGTTTTGTCTTGCACCTTGACCGACTATAATGCCACGGTCTGCGGCAAGAGGCCTCGTACCTTTTTCCGCCTATCATGCTCTGATCAATGAACGAGAGCCAGACTTCCAAGGAATGATCATATGAAAACACGTTTTAGCCTGCGTCATTTACTGGCTCCGGCCGTTGCGACGGCAATGCTCTCCTTGAGCACGGGAGTGGTTGCGGCCGAGGTGGATATGAACAAGTACAACGCTTCTTGCGGTGCGTGTCACATGGCGGGTGTTGCCGGTGCGCCGAAGACCGGTGATGCAGCCGCT
>Ga0181573_10000184_pt1 | contig 64603 bp, 131 predicted proteins | sample 101ome_25_FD_148643 | JGI IMG/M metagenome (GOLD analysis project Ga0181573, IMG submission 148643) | Coastal salt marsh microbial communities from the Groves Creek Marsh, Skidaway Island, Georgia - 101409BT metaG (spades assembly) | ecosystem: Environmental > Aquatic > Marine > Intertidal...
CTCACATCTCTTGAAGGAGCACCACAAGAGGTGGGTGGGGGTTTCGATTGTCAGTACAACAAACTCACAAGCCTTGCAGGAGGACCACAAGAGGTGGGTTGGAATTTCAAGTGTGATGCATTTGTACTCAGTGAGGGAGATTGGAACCTCAAGGGTTGGTTAAAGGTGCTTCGGGAAGGGAGTCCAAAAGCACAAAAGCTTATCTCTACTATCTTATCTGTTGAGGAACTTAATAAAGAAATTCAAAAAGATCCTGCAGGCATGGTAATGAAGCTTAAGGGCATCTGGAACGATGAAGTCTTTAAAGAAATCAGAGACAAGCTTGTCTGGCCTAAAGGGTATGCAGAAGAAGCCGATCTGGTTGGAGATCTAGATGATGTAGGATTTTAAATCACCTATCTCTAATTCTCAAGAATTAATTCTGGTGCATTGCTATTAATAGAATCCTCCACTCTATCAAACCATTTTTCTTCCATTGTCATAGCACATATGATAGAGAGGTAAAATTTATAAACAATGCTCATTCTTTCAAGCTCTTCCTCAGAAAATTGAGTGCTTTCCTCAAGATAAACTGTATCCCTTAGTCCATGAGCTATTTGCTGCAGTTGCATAAAAGCTTTTGGGTTGTATTGGCGGGTTACGTTTTTTAGCATCTCCGAATTCTGGATTTTTACTTTCTCCCCTGTGCCTATTTCTCCTCCACCAGCAAGATAAAGGGAATCCCATTCCCTTTCCATTTCCTTTCTGAAGGTCATCTGACTCACGTGCATGTTAAAATATGCTCTGTCGTTTTCTGCCATTGCGGCAGCTAAATTTTTAAGCATAACTCCAACTCTTACAGAACGCTCGCTTTTTGCTTTTAAGAAACCCTTTGCTAGATCTAAAGTTGTTTCAATAACAAGACCCCCATCATTTTCTGGGTATCCTGGCCATTGTCTTTGGTTAGAATCCATATTTTTGTTTTTATAATATTAGCAAACATACTCATTTAATATTGGATAAAAAAATTACACACCAGAAAAGTTAGAATTGTTGCTTAAAATCCCTTAGCAAAGTACCATCTGGGTAAGGATATATAAGTCACTACAGCAATTTCGGTTATGAAACACCTCAAGACATATCAATTGTTTGAATCCAGAACTGGTCTGACCAAGAGACAGGGGGATTTCTTAAACCGGTACACCTTTTTAAAGGGAACCTGGTCTTATAATCCTGCTACCGGACTGGTGGATGTGAAAGGTGATTTTGATTGTAGTGGAACGGGAACTATTAAGACCTTCAGGGGAGTTAAGTTTGGCAAGGTCAGTGGGAATTTCGATTGTCGGTTGAACAAACTCATAAGCCTTGCAGGAGCACCACAGGAGGTGGGTGGGAGCTTCGAGTGTGATCAAAACAAACTCACAAGCCTTGCAGGAGCACCACAAGAGGTGGGTGGGGGTTTCAAGTGTTCTTACAACCAACTCACAAGCCTAGAAGGAGGACCACAAGTGGTTGGTGGGCATTTCGATTGTAAGGAAAACAAGCTCACAAGCCTGGAGGGAGCACCACAGAAGGTGGGTGGGGATTTCGATTGCCAGGACAACAGTCTCACAACTCTTGAAGGAGGACCACAAGAGGTGGGTAAGGATTTCTCTTGTGGGTACAACGGTCTCACAAGCCTGGAAGGAGCACCACAAAAGGTTGGGGATAAAGGGGATTTCTCTTGTAATAACAACCAACTCACAAGCCTTGCAGGAGGACCACAAGAGGTGGGTGGGGATTTTATTTGTTCGGGCAACGAACTCACAATCCTAGCAGGAGCACCACAAGAGGTGGGTGGGGATTTCAATTGTTCGTGGAACAAACTCACAAGTCTTGCAGGAACACCACAAGATGTAGGTGGGGATTTCTATTGTCGTGACAACAAACTCACAAGCCTTGCAGGAGCACCACAAGAGGTTGGTGGGCGTTTCGATTGTGATAACAACAATCTCACAAGCCTGGAAGGAGCACCACAAGAGGTGGGTTGGTATTTCCAGTGTGATGCATTTACACTCGTGAAAGAATGGAACCTCAAGGGCTGGCTAAAGGTGCTTCGGGAAGGAAGTCCAGAAGCGCAGAAGCTTATCCTGACCATTTTCTCTGCTGAAGAACTCAATAAAGAAATTTCTAAAGATCCTGCAGGCATGGTGATGAAGCTTAAAGAGATCTGGAACGATGAGGACTTTAAGGAGATAAGATCAAAGCTTGTCTGGCCTAAAGGGTATGAAGAAGAAGCAGATCTGGTTGGAGATCTAGATGATGTAGGATTTTAATATGAAGCACCTCAAGACATATCAATTGTTTGAATCCAGAGCTGGTCTGACCAAAGATCAGGAATGGACACTTAGATTTGTAGACGGTTCTTGGTCTTATGATCCTGCAACAGGTCTGGTGAACGTGGAAGGTGATGGTGACTATAAGAGTAGGATGGTTTTTGACGAGGGTAGCACAGAAAATTTTTCTGGCGTTAAGTTTGGCAAGGTGACTGGCTTTTTTGATTGCTCCAATAATAGAATAGCAGATTTAGATGGCTGTCCACAAGAGGTTGTTGGAGATTTCTATTGTGGCAGGAACCAGTTAACGTCTCTCAAGGGAGCACCAAAGATTGTTGGTGGATCCTTCGAATGTTTTAGCAATGCGCTAACTACACTGGAAGGATGCCCTGAGGTTGTTGAAGATTTTGACTGTGGCTTCAATGAACTTGTTAATCTAGAGGGTGGACCAAAAAAGGTTCGGGGTCACTTTGAATGTCACGGCAATCCTAATATGACCTCCCTGAAAGGCGCACCTTTAGAAATTGATGGATCCTTCGAGTGTGACTACTTTACATTGCTAAGTGGTCAGTGGAATACAGAGGGTTGGCTTAGCGTGTTCAGCCTAGGAGATGAAGATGAGACAACTAGGATGGCTCGTCAATTTATCCTGCCCCTGCTAACCCCGGAAGTGCTAAACAAAGAAATCCAAAAAGATCCTGTAGGCATGGTGATGAAGCTTAAAGAGATTTGGAACGACGAAGATTTTAAGGAAACCAGAGACAAGTTGGTCTGGCCCAAAGGCTATGGAGATCAAGCAAAGCTGGTTGGAGATCTAGATGATGTAGGATTTTAATATGAAGTATCTAAAGACATATCAACTGTTTGAAGCCAAGACCGGTCTGACCCAGGAGCAGGAGGAATTCTTGGATATGTACACCGATGGAACCTGGACTTTGAATCCTGCTACTGGACTGGTGGATGTGAAGGGGAATTTTTATTGTCAGGATAAGGTGAACTTGGATTTGAAACAGATAAAATTGGAAGACTTTAAAGGAGTCAGGTTCGGCAAGGTCAGTGGGAGTTTCGATTGTTCGGGCAACAACCTCACAAGCCTGGTAGGAGCACCACAAGAGGTTGGTGGAGATTTCTATTGTAAGAACAACAAACTCACAACCCTTGCAGGAGCACCACAAGAGGTTGGTGGGTATTTCGATTGTTCGGGCAACAACCTCACAAGCCTTGCAGGAGGACCACAGAAGGTGGGTGTGGATTTCAGATGTCAGTACAACAAACTTACAAGTCTAAAAGGAGCACCACAAAAGGTGCGTAGGAGTTTCAATTGTGCGGGCAACAAACTCACAAGTCTTGAAGGAGCACCACAAGTAGTGGGTAGAAATTTCTATTGCGGGGGGAACAAACTCACAAGTCTTGCAGGATCACCACAGGAGGTGGGTGGGAAATTCTATTGTAGGGACAACGAACTCACAAGCCTAGCAGGAGCACCACAAGAGGTGGGTGGGGATTTCAATTGTTCGTGGAACAAACTCACAAGTCTTGCAGGAACACCACAAGATGTAGGTGGGGATTTCTATTGTCGTGACAACAAACTCACAAGCCTTGCAGGAGCACCACAAGAGGTGGGTGGGAAGTTCAGTTGTCAGTACAACGAACTCACAAGTCTTGAAGGAGCACCACAAGAGGTGGGTGGGAAATTCGATTGCCGGGACAACCAGCTCACAAGTCTGGTAGGAGCACCACAAGAGGTTGGTGAGGATTTCGGTTGTGATGCATTTAGACTCAAGAAAGGAGAATGGAACCCTAAGGGCTGGTTAAAGGTGCTTCGGGAAGGAAGACCAGAAGCACAGAAGCTTATCTCTACTATTTTATCTGCTGAGGCACTCAATAAAGAAATCAAAAAAGATCCTGCAGGCATGGCTATGAAGCTTAAGGAGATCTGGAACGATGAGGACTTTAAGGAGATAAGATCAAAGCTTGTCTGGCCAAAAGGCTATGAAGAAGAAGCAGATCTGGTTGGAGATCTAGATGATGTAGGATTCTAATGAGATACTTAAAGACATATAGGTTATTTGAAGCTGCCAAGGCTGGACTGACCCAGGAGCAGGAGGAATTCTTGGATATGTACAGCAAGGGCATCTGGACTTATAATCCAGCAACTGGTCTTGTGGATGTGAATGGTCTTGTGGATGTGAATGATAATTTTGGGTACCACGAGGAAAAAGTAAAGACCTTTAGTGGCATTAAGTTCGGCAATGTGAGTGGGAGTTTCCATTGTGAGAACAACAACCTTACCTCTCTAGAAGGAGCACCACAAGAGGTTGATCTTGATTTCAATTGCCGTTACAACAGTCTCACAAGTCTGGAAGGAGCACCACAAGTGGTGGGTAGAAATTTCTATTGCGGGGGGAACGAACTCACAAGTCTAAAAGGAGCACCAAAAGAGGTTGGCGGGTGGTTCTCTTGCGATGCTTTCCGATTTAAGCGTGGTCAATGGAACCTTAAAGGTTGGCTTAAAGCACTGAAGGAAGGCATTCCGAAAACCCAGCAGCTTATAGCAACCTTACTTACACCTGAAATGTTAAATAAGGAAATCCAAAAAGATCCTGCAGGCATGGTGATGAATCTCAAGGAGATTTGGAACGATGAGGGATTTAGAGAGACCAGAGCTAAGCTCGTCTGGCCTAAAGACTATGAAAAAGAAGCACATCTTCTAGGAGATCTAGATGATGTAGGATTCTAATTAAAATTACTTCTGAATATACCAGCTTCCCCAGAAAGGTTCGTCTGTAATTTTGAGATTGTGTCCGGAGAATATATAGGAAGAATCCATTTTTATACTATGAGACGAATTCTGTCATTTAAGCTATTTGAATCCTTTGATCAATCACTGCATTCTAGAATGCAACAATCTTACGAAGATTTTGAGAAGGGCCTTATCCGTGCTTGGGGTGGACTTCTCTATCTTGGTTATCACAATCTGCCAGAAGATGGTCCAACTGTAAGTAGGAATAGGTATAAAAGTGAACTTGAGGAGTACTTCAATATGGACTATGATGATCCAGAATTTGAAGCATTTGAAGATTGGTTTAGTGAAATGCCACCAACCATAGGTGGAAGGCCGCTCTTCAACAAGTCCATTGTTAGGGATGACTTTGAGGTTATTGCTAGTAAGACTCCAACCCCTGAAGATATGATTGTTTATAGAACATCAGTGACTGAGCAACCTGGACTTAACTCCTACACTCAGAAGCCTGGTGAGTATGAAATTACTCAAGGTAAGGGGAGAGCGTATAAGATCCCAAAAGGCACTCCTTTGGTGTTTGCTTCAGATATCGCAGATAATGGAGAAATCATATGGGCTCCTACCCAAGAGGAGCTTGATATGTATAGGGTAGAGTCTAAGTTATTGGATAGTGAGACTTTTGACGATCTTCAGTCGGATCTTAGGGGACTTAGTCTAACCCTAACCCAAGAAGAGGAGAGGATGTTGGACTTCTTAAATACGATGGGAGGTCATGGCTATTCTCCTGATGAATTTGCTGAGATGTTGTATGATTATTATCACAATCCAGATGAGTACAATATAGAGGAGGACAGCGACTATTATGAGCAGATCTCCGATTACTTCGATGCTATTAGCAACTGTGCTAAGTTTGACCTTGGGGGACCAATGTCTCTGGGTAGCTATCAAAGATGGAACAATTCTTGTATCGAGAGATCTGATGTGTACAAGACCTACATTAAGATGTCAAGTAGGGTTTCCTAGACTAGTGAGAGGAAAATAGCTGCAGCTCCTACACCTACCAAAAATCCAACCAACAGTCCTGCATACAGGACGTCAGTTTGTGCCCTATAAGATCTTTCAAGTTCTTTTTCTAATTCTTCCTTTGTCATAAATCGTTTTTGTCTAAAAATTCCTCGTAGTCCCTTTGGTTCACCTGATATCCCCAATGCAGAAGGCTTTGCTGTATTCTTGGTGATACGTCCCAATTGCTGGTAGCATGAATTTTTTTGTAGATAGTTCTTCTCCATCTACCATCAGGTCCACAGAAATTGTGCCATCTTTTGATCTGTCTTGCATCATCCGGATGTCTCCTTCCAGAGTGATATTTAAGGTACCATTCAAACCATCCGTAAGGGTCATCTTCGTGGATCCACCCTTTCTGCTTCCACTCTTGGTAGCTCAGTCCAGCAGAAGTCTTAAATTTGTTGACCTTGGTTTTGTAAGTGGTTGATAGATAAAGAGTTGGGTCAACCCCATCTAGTGCTTCGTCAAACAATTTTTGGTAGTTGTAGTCTCCTTTTTTCTCAACCTCAACTCCAAAATAGCACCCACCAAAAGCTCCGGATATTAGGATTTGCTTAGGGCTAAGCATGGGATTAAATCCCATTTCATTATTCCCATCCGTCTTGATCAAGTGATCTAATATATTCGTACCTCTCAGCCTCGCTTTTTTTTTCATCCTCTGCTGTCCAGATCTTAAGTGTATCGTTTTGGATCTCCCACCAATATACACAATCAAGTTTGTCTAACTCCGATAGGTCTATGCTGTAAAGTGGTTTAGGGTCTTGTATCCCTGGTTTCTTCTGGATTGGATCAGATGAAATCTCTGATGCTACCAAGAAAGAGGTTAGACCAAAGGTGTAAAATGCTAGTACTATTAGTAAGGTATTTTTCATCTCTCTTTGGTGTTAAATTACTTTATGGTGTTTATTAGTAGTTATAAGTAATATTATTTTTGTTTTGAGTTTATTAAATGTTCTATTGAACTTTTGTAGAAATCATCATCAAAAAATTTGAGTGCTCCTATAATTCTACTTTCTAATTCATCGGAATTTTCTATTAAATTGCTATTATCGTCTTTAGGTATCCCATTATATAACCTACCTTCTGTTGTAGTTCCTAATCTGTGGTCAAAACAGAAAATCCCTTCGTCTGTAGTTATCTTTATAGTTCCACCATCAAGGAACATTTCAAATTTTTTAATTTCCATAATTTTACTCATTTTATACCTACCATTAGGCAACCTTATGTAATTTCTAATCCTCTTCTTTTAGCTTCTTTTCGCATAAGAGCTACTTGGATTTTTCTAGGGGTATTTAGATTATTAGATAAGTCAAATGTCATCTCTCTTTGGTGTTAAAAGGTTTACCTCCCCCCATTTTTATTGCTATATCTCTTCTAGCTGAGGGTTTTAATCTGTTCCATCTGTCTATCCAATGTTGTCTTTCTTCCTTACTCATCTTTGTTTTGGTTTACATTATATTGTCTATTTCAGATAATGTTTTTAGTCCCAACAAAGCATTTATAAATGCCCATATTGCTATCGATATACAAATTAAATTAATCATCTTTGTTTTGGTTTTAAATTAGTTTAAATGTTCTTAAAAAATCACGTAACCAAACAATGTGATCTGCACCAGTTTCACTATCACTGAATTGCATCTTCCATTCATAATACTGGGTTTGATAAGATCTTTGCCTTCCAACAAATCTTCTCTCATCTTCATCATATTCAAAGTCTGGGTATTTTTCAAAGTCCCAAACCCGCTCATCAACTAAGAAGCAGATTGCGGTTAATTGATCTCCCAAATCTGGTTCACAAAATCTACCAACCGGCATTTCTGGAACTGCGGCTAAGAGTTTAAGCTCATATTGATTCAAGGTACCAAACGGTAGCCCATCATCCTGTATCTTTGAATTTGTTGTACCACCATTCAATATGATAAAAGTCTTATCATGTCTAGCCCACTTCTTATAGGCTTCAGTGTTACTGTGTTCATTTGAGTATTCAACAACAGCATGTCCGAATTGGATGCCTTTTTGAATGTCACTAATGTTGTATGGAACCATGCCATACATACGGTATTCTAAGTTACTTGGTTTCATTTGCTAATTTTATTGCTTTTTCCAAAAATTTATCACATCTTTTTCTAAATGAATCGTCTGATAATCCAAGATCCATACCAATCTCTCTTATATCCCTCGGTAGGTATTTCCAAAGCTCCCTGAGTTCTTCATCATTCATATATTTTGGTTCTCCCAAAAGATCATTCGTTACGAAAAGAACTAAATCGTGCAACTCATTTAAATCATCCCTAGTAAGCTCAAATGGAACTACAGTTCGGTATGCTATATCAGTTGGAACCCCGGCTCTGTCTATATCAATTGTTGGATGATTTCTCCATTCTTCTTTTACCCAATTATCTGGGTGCCATAGATCGGTCCAGCCATTTTCAAGAAGAACTTTTGCCTTCTTTTTATAATCTTTGATCTTACCTGGTTCTTTCATCTCTCTTTAGTTTTAAATTTATGTTAAAAGGTTTCAATTACTTTCATTGTTAATCCCCAAAAAAGAACTAAACTAAGTAGTTGTCCTATAATCACTATTACCATCGGGAAATCTTTATCATTATTTCTATATCCCCAATTTAGTAAGTGTTGAAATGCTATGAGCAATACATACATTATTACCACTGATAAAATTGCTAATTCTTTCATCTCTCTTTTGTTTTAATTAAACTTTATGTTTTATAAAAGGATTTGTGGTGCATCTAGGAAACCGTCTTCTTATAAAAGAAACTTACAGCAACCATACACAGCAATCCACTAACAAACCATATTACATCTGACCAATCGTTTTTACAAGATTATATGTCAGCAACTCAATATCCGCGAGTAAATATTCCAATTTTTCATAAGATAAATTTATTCGTGGTAACGGTACTAATATAATAACTTCTTTCGGGAAGAATCTGATATAATTGTATCAATTACAAGGAATTGTGCACAAAAAAAGGAGCAGATCTTTGCAGAAACTTGCTCCTTTTGGGTTGTTGGGGAAACGAATGTATATATCAACCTCGATAATTTAAATCGTTGCCCCTATATCTTAAATGTAGTTCTTCTAACTTCGAAAGCGGAGGATTTCTGTCAAGTTTAATAAAGATTTCAAGATCTGAGTTTTGCATAGTGTAGTCTCCAATATTGTGTCCAACCATCAGATCATGCATCATATTCTTCTTTAAGTTCTTGGTTCTTTCCCTTCTCATTTCCCTAGCAATGACCCTAGATAGCTTCCCACCTATCTTTCTGGTGTACCACCAAAGAATGAGTTTTCTTTTCATTACTGGTTAGGAGTGGTTGGTTTGTCTGTCACCATCCTGATAAGGTGAAGGCGGATTGCGTTCTTATCCTCCTCTTTTATGTTGGATTCGTTTAGGTCTCGTACTACCTCTTTCATTTTAAGGTATACGTTGCGGGCAGTATTTGTAACCACCTGGTTGTACTGCGCTTTGAGCTGTCTAGTTCTCTGATCTTCCATCTTTTTGTCTTTGTTTTAATTAAGTCTTTCTTTAGTTATTGTTGTTAAAAATCTTAGAAAATCACAAGATAACCATAAATCTAATCTATTCTCTCCACAAATCCTCATTGAATTCTTGGTCATTTTTAGAAACCGTTCACCTCTAGTATTCTTTACAAATGTTTCAAATTGTTCAACTTGTTCTTTACTCATCTTTGTTTTTTAAAGAACCTTGCAAGTTCTTCTCCACTCATGTCTGAGATAATTACTGAGTGTGGATTAATGCTTTTAGCTACACATTTCCAGCAAGTAACTGAAACTGTTTTTTCATCAACGTTATGAACATCAGCGTTGCAGTTTTTGCATTTCATGCTTTTAACTCCGCCAGTTCTGCTTCCAAATGTTGGTTTTCTCATAATTCCTTGTAATCGAAAAGGGGTGTAAGCTCCCCTTTAAAATTCTTCTCCAGGATTTGTTTAATAAGGATACACTTCTCGTATTCCTCCTCTTCGATGAATAAACCAAGCATTCTCCTCATTGCTACCAGTGCTTGATTTCTATCTTTCTCTGTGGAAAGTTTTAGACCTTCTTGTCTCAGAAGATCATATGCCTCGTTACACCACTGTATTAGGGTGGTTTTTAATTCTGTGTTGTCGGTTTCTATTGAACCGTCGTAGCTTTGATAATCCTTGTCCATATACTTTCCAAAATTAAAATAGCAGTTCGGGTTAAAAAAAAGTAATTAGGGCTGCTCCTCTTGAGTTATTAACAGAATGGTTTTACATAAACCGGATTCTTTCAACTCCCTGTAAAGCGAACCCCCATGAGATAGAACATCAAATTCGCAGAAAAACTCATCCTTTAGGTCTCTTTGTTTTTCCCTAAGTGGAGTTGCTCTATGGAATGAGATTTTTCTTTTTATCTCATAGTAGTTCTTCTTGTCGTCTGTTGTGCAATTGAACTTAACTACCATAACTATTCTAGAATAAAGTGGATTGGGTTGTTTCGCCTTTTTGATATACAAACGGTGAATGTGCTTTTACTCTTAGGTCATGAAGATATGATTTAAAAAGAAATTTTTCTCTCTCGTCCATCCCGTTGTAGAATTCTTCAAAATTCCCTGCTGATCCTTCAAAGTCTTTGATTAGTTGTTCCAATGGCCTAGGTGTAGTAAATAAAAACATATATTATAGTTTATAAAGTTGGTTCTGTTTCGCTATACGATGTTCCCTTCTTTGTCAAAGGTGTAGTCGTTTGCTACGAGGGTTTTCGCTACTTCTGCATCTTCCTGTAGCTCCTCGTAGTATTTGTATAATCTGGAGTAAAGCTCCCTGGATTCTTCCCTTGCCCAGTCGGTAAGCATGGATTCCATTTCTTCGTGGAATTTGTTCCAGTCTCTATCGTCATCCTCGCCTATGTCGAGATCCTCCGTTACAACATCTCCTTCGATGCTCATCTCGTGACTGTATCTGCTATACACCTCAACTATCGACAAGTAAATATCCTCTGGATCTAATTTTTTCCTGGTATCATATCCTATGTTCCTAAGATCACCCATAAGTTGTCTGAGATCGTCTTCTTCCTTGGAAGTTTCTTCATCATCTCCCATGTCTATGAATTCTGTGGAAGATTTGATATCAAGTGCATCTCTTAGGAACGTGTCGGTGTCTACCACCTTTGCGGTAAATGAAGCTCCGTCTCCTTGTGAATAAAATCCAGTGTACCTAACCTCAATGTCATCAAGACCAAGTTTTTTCATGTCTTCCTCGAAGCCTTCTATTATAGGATCATGCCAGTCATTGTGGTTCAAGTGGTTCGTATTAATATACCGATTTTGTTCAATGGCATTCTCCTTGGCCTCTGGTGAGAGTTCTTCGAATGAATAGGTTTTATCCCCTTCCTTGGACTCTAATAAGAACTGTCTGAAATTCTTTAAAGGCATGTCGGACTTTATTTTTTCTATATATCCAACAAAAAAAGAAGGAGATCCTAAGATCTCCTTCCCGCTGGTTACCAAACCAATAAACCGAGCCAGCTACTCGAAATAGATATTTTTAACACATTCGGAATGTTTGTACATTCCCTTTCCTTCGAAGAGTTTCCAGGCTTCTCCAGCTCCTGCTAAATAAACCACACTCAGTGTAAATTCAACAACTTCAGATCCAAAAATCTTAATAGCCCTTTCGATCCTTGCCTCCTTGCTAAGCGTACGTGAAGTAGTCTTCAACTTCATTCCCAAATCTCTTTTTGTATTCATAATAAATGATCAGATGGGTTTCACTTTTCAGGGGCCCGTGAATTACATAGATCATTTGGTTTAGGATAAAGTCTCTATATTCTTCTTTGTTAGCAAAATGAATTGGACTATGAGAATCTAAAGTAGATTCTAGATTCTTTTTTGCTTCCCGTATTTTGAGAGATAGTCTCATTTTATTTTGTTAGTAAATCAAATATAGGGTAAAGTATTCATCTAAAAAAATGTTTTTTTTTAACAAAACCTAACTGCTCCACTTCCAGCAGCGTGTTGAAAAGCGCTCATAAAGTCGTCGTACAAGGATAAGAATTCATTTTCGTCCTTTTGATCCTCATATGCTAGGTTAGCAATTTCTTCTAGTAAAGAAGTTGCCTCTGCCGGATCCATCTTTGCAACAGGTTCTCCGTGCTTAAGATAGTAAATAAATTTCCATCGGTTGGAAATATTGAAGTCCATATGGAGTTTAGCACAAGCAGCTGGACCAAACACTCCTTCGCAATCTGAGAAATCTATAATTCCATAGAATGGTGCTCCGATATATGAATTGCTATTAAGCCAAAATTCCTGTGCAGAAATCCCATGCATTGCATAGCAGAGAACATCCCTGAATTTGTTGTAGTAAGAATATGGGCCTGCTCTAAAGGACTCTGTTTCACCTTCTACGTCAAACCAACCTACTTCAATATCGGGATTCTGGTGGAATTGATTGTCAATGTGGATTCTCCCATCATCGTACTCCTGGATTGGTGATCTTTCTACTTTTTCGAAAACCGTAATATCTAATCCCATGGCGTAAGGTTTATAGCTATTTTAAATATAAATAAAAATTACTGGTTAAAAAAAATAAGAAAATGCTCCAATCATTGCTAATGCAAAGAGAAATGCCAGTGCAATCATAATAGTGAAATCTGTCACTTTGTAATTGTCCATTACTTTTTGAAAAGATCTTCCTTGATGCTCATTGGAATTCCATTGTACACTTTTAACAAACATTTCCTCTGATTCATAACTTTTAGGTGGTTCTATTTGTTTATAAAGCTTCTTTATGCACTTCTTTTTTCTGCAGACAAGAAAAAAGGATCCATCTATATTACTAGAAACCTTTTTGTGTGCTTCCCTTTTATTGCAGATATTGCAGGTGTATGTGGTTAACATAGCGGAAAAAATTAGTACGCCCGACAGGATTCGAACCTGTGACCGTCTGCTTAGAAGGCAGATGCTCTATCCAGCTGAGCTACGAGCGCATGTTATAAAAAGGAATTATCTATACATGATGATATGTTCGCCAAAGTATCTTTCCATGGTATTTAGAAGATCCTCATAATCTCCCAACATCATTTCTCTGGTAATCATTTCACCATCAAGCTTGAGTTGCTTAGCTAGATTTTTGGCGATACCCATTAGCACAAAAGCGTTACCATCAGGACCTGTTAAATCGATCTCGATGCGTGACTCTTCTTTTTGTGACTTTGGTAGTATTGCCATGATTCCTTATATATCTTGCCAATCTAATTGATTCTCTTGATCGAAAAAAATGAATTAGATCTTTTTGATTTTATTCTCCACCTCTTTGTAAAGTTTCGGATCTGCTGCTTTAAGCCTTGCCTTTACTTTACCGAAGTATTCGTTCTGATACTTTGAATTTCCCCATAGATGAACAAAGCCTATTCTTTCAGCTGCTCCAAATAAATCATACTTTTTCATTTCCTGGAGTGTAATTAATTCCTTTACATAGGCATTCTTTAGCTGACTCATTGTCGTAAGAAGTGATTGTTCAACAACTATATTAGGATCTGCTTCTGACGGAAAATCTACACCATTTAGCTCTAGCTGGTAGAGTAGATCGAAATACTTAAATGTGTATTCATCCTTAAGCTGAATATCTTGGAATCCGACTATTCCGTTATTATAGACAAAGTTAAAAACATTAATCTCGTCTATCCCTGGGTGGATTTTTCTGATATTCTTAAAAACCTCCGGGTATGTGTCATAGAAGTGGGCACCGATCTCCCTCATCTGAACTGCAACGTCCCACTTACCACTTAGCCTTTTTTTGCATTTCTTATTCATGAAAAACACATCTCCGTCGATGTGAATAAATGGTTCTTCCTGGATCCTCATGGAATGTACTTTACCAGCAGTCCAAAATCTTGGATCAATCTGGTTAATATCATCAAGGTCAGTGTCGATTTTTTTATAAGGGAGTGCCTCTAGAAGTGAAGCACCGGCCTCATCAGTAATAAGGTCGGTGCTCTTGAAATGCTTATTGGCCAGATGACTTGAAAGAGCGAAGTTATAGATATCATAAGCTATTTTTGATTCTTCACCCCACCTTCCTTGGAAGTAAGCCTTAGACCAAAAAGAGTGGATAACCTTCATTTAGAGGAGTTCCCCACCTAAAGGCCGATGGTTCTGGTAAGATGTGATTGTACCTAAAGGCCGATGGTTCTGGTAAGATGTGATTGTTTTGTTTTTCTTAGCAAATAATCTACGGAAAAATGCAATAATTTTTTTCATGTTTAATTTTTATATTTAAATTGTTTCTAGTTATATTCATAAAATAATTTTTTTCTCCACGATTCACGTAATTTATTTTCTTTCTCTCTTTCACATTATGCATTCCCAAGTAAGATTTCAAATTTATTTTCTACGAGCTTCTTATGGCTTTCGTCTATGAATTTCTTGTTTTCGAGAAGCTTGATGAATGGGAGATATTCCGCTGTGTACTTACGAATCTCTTTGTTTAATTCACTGATTTGTAAATTAAGTATTTTCTTATCATGCTCTAAATTTAGCACTAAGTTCACTAGCTCCTCACGCTCCATGTAGTAGGTGGGGTACTTGGTCGCCTCATTATTAAGTATGTCCTTCACTGCATTGTACGCCCTAATAAGCGATGGATCGTAGGTAGAGAAGATGTTGAAGTTTTTTAGGGCGCAGACAATTGTTCCGTGGTTCTTGCTGAACATTTCCGCTATCCTCATCACCGTGTATCCGCTCTCTCTTAAAATTTTGTAGGCCACCATCCTCGCATCAACATACTCCCTCTTTCTGGTCTTCTCCATGCAGTTCACACCATAGTATTTGCTGACCACACGAATCAATTCTTCAACCTCTTGCTTATTCATTTTAGAATTGTGTTTTGATTAAAGTTGTTAAGATATTCATATGAGTTGTTTTCAACGAAATCCAGGAAGAGGGTAAGCTCCCCTTCTTGTTTTGAAGCTACGAGACCAAATAGTAAAACTGCTCAATATCTTGCATTCCATCTTGAGTAAGTTTCTTTTCTTTTGACTATCTCTAGTTCACAAAGTTCTTTTAGATGTTCTCTAACCTGAGACCAATAGTTTCGGTCTTTTTCGGTCTCTAATAATTCCCAAATCTGCTCAAGATTAATTTTTGCATCTTGTATCCCGTGTTGTTTAAGCAATATACTTGCTCTCTTTTTGGGTGGTTCTATTTTCATTTTCCAAAGATCTTACTAGAGTCAATTCCCATGTTCCGGGCAAAAATCCTTAATCTCCTAATGGCCTTTTGGTGTATGATCCTTACCTGTTCTTGTGAGAGTCCCAGATCGTCTGCTATAGGACCAAAGCTTCTGGTAAACCCGTTTTTTCCTAGGCCATATGCTTGTTTAATTATGTATCTCTCCCTCTCCGACAGCTTAGAAAAAAGTTTGTTCAGATAAAATGCTCTGGTGTCGCTTGAGAAATCTGTATCAAAGATATCATCATCATCCCAAACTATATCCAATAAGGTAGCGTTTGAATCATCTTTACCCATTTGTAGGTCAAGGGAGGAGTGTTTCTGATCAGCTTCAATTGTTAAAGAAAGTGTGTCTAGATCCAAAGTTTTGGCCAGCTTTACATTCCTCTTTTTTAAATCTTTAAGAATTTCTTCCAGTGTAGCTTCCCTTCCAAGATGAGAAGCAAGATTTGATTGTGATTCTCTGATATGTTTAAGGAGTTGACCCTTATTCAATGGAAGTCTAATCATTCTGCTGGTTTGTCCTAGGTGGTTTATCATCTCCTTTCTAATATGCCAAACAGCAAAGGAAATAAATTTAAATCCAAGGGTTGGGTCGAATTTCTGTGATGCCTCGATTAGTCCTATATTGCCAACTTGGATAAGATCTTCAATAACAATCGGGTTGTGAGAATACATCTTGGCAACAGATACAACAAATCTTAAGTTTGCTTCTACAAGCTTATCCTGTGCTGATTTATCCCCCTGTGCAGCGAGAGTAGCAATTTTTAGCTCCTCATCTGGTGGAATTACTTCTCTTCGATTAAGATCCTGGTTATAGAGCTGAGAAGCTCTCCCGTTTCTGGTTGTAATCCTTTCGGTTATCTTAAACTGTCTCAACTTAGTAGTTTGTTTTTTTGCGTTCAGATCTTTTATAAAAGTGTCGGGGTCAAGTTTCCAATTTATAAAAAAATATGCTAGGATATTTATCTATTGATTCGCAGTCCTTCAACTCTTTTACTTCACCGTAGTAGTCTACCATTTCATCATCCGGCCTAGTACACCCACAAGGACTCGAACCTTGAACCCTCAGCTTAGAAGGCTGATGCTCTATCCAATTGAGCTATGAGTGCTTATGGTGAATTATAACCCAGCAGAAAGCCAAAGATAAAAGAGACGATCATTAGTATGCTCATAACGAATGCAGCTGTGCCTTTTTCTTCATCAGTCATTTCTCTTTAGTTTTTTCATCAAACGTAACTCCTTCTTCGTCTTCTCGTTGTTGTATGGATTTTGATGGTAGATGTATATAATTTGCTTGACCTAATCTTTTATTATGAATTTCGTTAGATGCTTTTAGTAACATACTGACTAATTCCTTATCTTCTTCTTTATCCATCTTTGTTTTGGTTTAATTCTTTAATCTCAAATATTTTACAATCTTCAACATTACAACATTCTAACATATCCTCTTTCCATTTTAACATTTTCTCTATGTTAGTTGAAATACTATACCCTATTGTAAAGTTATCATCTCGTTCATCTTGAACCAATCCTATGTATCTTTCTTTACTCATCTTTGTTTTGGTTTAAGTTTTCTAACATCATTTCTAATGTTTCGTCTAATATAGATAGATTGTGAAACTTCTTCATATCTTTGTACGCTTCTAACGTTACTTTAGATTTTCCTTTTACAATAAACCCAGACTCATCTGTCAAGGTAATATTAATGTTTATTTTTTCTTCTTTACTCATCTTTGTTTTGGTTTAATCTTTAAATGTTGGACCTGCAAATCCTGGTATATACATTTCTAACATAGCCATTCTATCTGCTTGTTCATACGTCATACCTTTTTTTCTGTACTTCTCTAATATCTTTCTTCTCATTGCTTCTTCTAAAGCAATTTGTTCAGTTAGTTCATCAACTGTAATACCTCTACTCTTGGCGATACCTTCCAATGAGTATCTTTCTTTTAATTTTCTTTTTGGTTTGAACTCTTCTTTATCCATCTTTGTTTTGGGTTAACTTCTTCTTTAATATACTTATTGATTCCGTATTTTGTTTTCACTAAGTAATATTCAAATATAGAACCATCTAAACATTTTTGTTTTACATCATCAACAATTTCCCCCTCTAATTCAAATTCATTGGGGTCAAATTTTAGGTTTGGTACAATTACCTTACTCATTTTTGTTTTGGTTTAATATTAGAATCTCTTGATTGTCTACATCTACATTAAGACTAACTACAGGTTTATCCATTCGATAAGTATATTCACCATCTTCTGTTAATATACCTTCTTCTGCATTAACCACATCAAATTCCAAAAACTCTTTTGGTAATGTGTCAATCCAATCTCTTACTTCTTTTAATTTAATCATCTTTGTTTTGGTTTAATTGTAATCTTATTGTTACTCCAAAATTCCATACCCTCTGTACTATTATTGAAGAACATAAATCCTGGTCTTGATGCAATATCTTCCATCTTTTCTATATTCTCTTTATCTTTGTCCCACTTAATAGTAATACTTCCTCCTACTTGTATTACCCTATTAAAGTCTTCGTATGTATATTGTAATAGTGCTATGGGTAAAGAGCCTTCTGGTATATCGTTTTTTATTTGGTAATATACTTCTTTCATTTCTTTACTCATCTTTGTTTTGGTTTATAGTTGCCCATTAGTTTCTTTTAGGTAATCATCAACAATAGACTTTCCTTTGTCAATATCACCTTCACCTAATATTTGATAGGCTCTGTCTGTTATCTCCATATGACAATCACAATTAAAATTTTCACCATGCATATCATATGCTTTTGGAACTACTTTTAGATTGTTACGTAAGACTTTACTAATTTCTTCTTCACTCATCTTTGTTTTGGTTTAAAAAATAGTTGATAATCCAAATGCTATTATTGCTAATATTCCTGCTGTAAAAAATCCCATAAGGAAATAAAATTCTTTATTTTTCATCTTTGTTTTGGTTTAATGAGTATCTGGTAGGTAACAGATTCGAACTGTTTCGGGTTCAGGGTTTTTCCATCTTGAGTAGCACCACCCCTTTCTCCAATGTCTGTCAAGCCAAACCCTACCATTTACTCATCTTTGTTTTGGTTTAATTTTTTTATTTGCTCTAACACCTCATTTGCCTCATATGCTAAAGTATCACTTTTGGCTCTATTAATAGTACTCATCTTATAACTCTCTTGGATGAGTTTATCATATTGTTCCTCTAGCTTTTGTAGTGGTGTTTTTTTCCTAAATAACTTTATCATCTCTCTTTGGTGTTAAAAGTTTACCCACTTAAACCCAAGACACAATCTCATCATAGTGCGATGAAACCAATTTGGTTTGTAAGTTAGGTTAAATTGAGTATGAGTATAGTTGTCTGTAGCGTTTCCTAATCTATAGCCGCCTACATATTTTGGTGTGCTGAGACCTCCGTATTTGATAAAGTCGCTTGGTGTTATTGTTTCTTCTTTCATCTCTCTTTGGTGTTTAGTTGTTACTCTCTGTAAGCTTTAAGTTGTTTGATTGGAATTATGCCGAATATGTAGAGTTTAATACTGGTAACGTTTGTGATTAGACATCCCATTTTTCTAGAGGTTCTTGTTTCGGTCTTGGTTTTTCTTTTTGCTTTTAAAATTATAAGTTCTTTTCAGATCTCCTCTTAGAAAATACTTTTGGTCTCTAAGGGCCTCATTCATAAGCTCCTCACTTTCATTGATAAGTCTGATGTATGCCGGGTTTGAAAAGCCATTCTGGTTTAGTGCGCACTTCATATGAACCTCCATTACCCTCATACAAAAAGCTCTAGCAACCTGAAGGTGCTCTATGTTTTTGCAACTAAGCACTACCTTAATTGCTTTTTCGTGGTGTGTGTAGAGATCTTTTAGAGAGTACATTTGAATTTATATACAGCTTATATCCCTTGTGGTTTTCATTGGATGCTTATTGAAATTCCCCACCTACCCCAAATTACGTCCAGGCAATAATAGCCGTAAAGTTTCTTGTCGTAAGTGATTTTAATGGTCGGAACAATATAGAATTGTCCCCAAACATCAAACATTTCTCCTCTGGGTTTTATTTTCATTTCCCTCTTTATTTTGATTTATCCCTACCGAAGTAAAATCCCAGTCCGAAAAGAATTAGGAAAGTTGTGATTGTTAATAGTTCATTGCTTATCATTAGGTATCGATTTTCATGCTATTCACAAAAGTATCCAGTATAATCGGGCTAAAAAAAATTAATGTGGTGGAATTTGTTATTGTCTATTTTGAGACCAACCAGAGAACAAAGAGTACGAAAATGGTAAATCCCATACCTTCCCAGAGAATTGAAACCCATTTGTGGCTGCTTATTGTCAATACCAGTGCTTTTCTTAGTTTTCTAAGCATTATTTGTGATTTTATGTGTTAATGATCAGAAAACTGGTCATACTCATCTTGCTTGTGGTCGTTTGGGTCGTAAAAATCTACAAAATCTACAAAATCTTCGTCCATGGTATCAAATTGTCATTCTCTTAGGAAAATTGTAATAGAAAAGGGGAACAGGTAACGAATAACCATTTCATTTTTAAATTTTAAATTAATAATTAAAAATCCTGCTCCCCTTGCCTTTTATATTGATATACCCTTTGGTTGTTTCCAAAATAAACCTGAATTCATCAAGGATATATAAAGAAACAAATAATGTTTCATGGATTCATTAAAACACTACGAAGATTTTAAGCCTTTAAATGAAGGAGTAATGACGCTCGACCAAATTATCTCAAAAGATATTAGGATAGGTGATTTAAAAGGAAATGACGTCAATAGACTTGTTGGATCTACTGTTCATAAAATTCCTGTAAAGGCACCAGTAAGCTCAAGGGGTGCAGCTATTTCAACAAGCTTTAAATCTGCTATAAATATCGAAGATAAAAAGCCAAAGCTATACCTTAAAGACAAGGCTGGTAAACCTCTTTGCATAATCTTATAGTCTGGCGGGGTTAAGGTTCGACGGAAGGGTTGGGGTTGGTGCAGATATTAAGCTTTAAAATGGACATCTATAAACAAATCAATTTACTAAAGGACGAGATAATCGGGGAGGAGATTTTTCGTGAAAAAAATGTAGCTTGTGTTGTAGCAATATCGGACGAGTATGTTCAATTTGCTTTAGACCACATTTCTAGGTTATCGACCTGGGACGTTTGCGTTTTAACAGACCAACCCGAAAAGTTTGAGGGCCTCTTCTATGTTGAGAAGTACCCAAATGCTGTCTTTAGCCTTGTAGATAAGATACTTTTCTGTCTTAAAATGTCTATTAAGCTGAAGTGTGGGGTTACCCTAATAGACGCAGACGACATAAGGGTGCTTAAGCCACAATTTATAGAGGAAAAACAGCACTTTCCCAATTTTACCTGTATTGCAAAATGGATAATTGGACATGTTGAACTCCATGAAAGACTTCTTGGTGAGGTCCTTTTAAAACACATGGAAACATTAGAACTTGGTGAGGGCGAGTGGTTAGAAGCACCTTTGGAAAGAGTTATATATATTCCATACCTTCCGGAACTACCCAAGTTGGTTTACTATGTGGAGATGGTTAAACCAAGTTTGGATTACCACAGCATTTGGGCTGCTGGTAAATGGAGAACCCTTGGACAACATGAAGGAGCAGCTTTAATTATTGGAATGCTGAGACTCGGTCTCCCTTTGGATTTATATGAAGAAATACCCATAGAGGTATGATAAGGAAAGCTGGGGAAAGTTTTAAAACCTTTTAGTAAACTTCTATTTTCTATTTTGAATGGATCCATTCAGTTTATTAGCCGTTGTAAGTTGGAATGATTGCTATAGAGTCTTTTTCCATAGCTTCTCCCTGAATTTCCTTCAAATCGTTCTTAACCTCGCTACCACTTTCGTGCATGTTCTTTTCGAACGAATTCTTGTACTCCCCGTTTTGTTGAAAGTGTATTTTGGTTCCCTCAATCTCTTTTGTATCCATGGTCAAAAGCTTAATAGCCCATGCGCCTGCAAAGATGATTAGAAAGATGTAAAGTGGTTTCAAATTGTAATTTTTCATATCTATTTCCTTTTTGTTATAACAAATATCATCATTATCCCCGGGGATAAAAAATGAAATTGCATTTTTTGGAAACTTTAATCCCATTTTTTTCTAAGATGCTCTAAATAACATTTATTCTAGTGAAAGTAGTAGTTACCGGAGCATTGGGATTTGTAGGATCAAATCTAGTAGATCTTTTAGTTAGTGAGGGTCACGAAGTTCATGGAATTGATAACTTAAGTTCAATCTCTTCAACAATAGTAAACACCAATCCTGGTGCAAATTACACTATAGGTAACTGTACGGAACCAACAGCTTGGTCTGAGGAGGTAGATGTTATATTTCATTTAGCTGCTGATGCAAGAATTCAGCCAAGTTTCGAAAATCCATTTGCTACTTATGAAAATAATGTAATCAGTTTAGCATTTGCTGCTGAGGTTGCTCTAAAACAAGAAGCAAAACTCATATTTTCTTCTACCTCGTCATCACTTCATGGTGATTATGTCTCACCATACACACAAAGCAAAAGAGCCAGTGAGGAGTATCTTAAAATGATGGCTGAATGCTTCAATCTAGACTGTGCAAGTGCAAGGTTCTTTAATGTGTATGGTCCTCGTGAACCTATCGAGGGAGATTATGCTACTGTAGTTGCTAAGTTTGGAAGACAATATAGAAATAATGAACCAATGACGGTGGTTGGTGACGGATCACAATCCAGGGATTTTACACACGTTAGTGATATATGTCGAGGTCTTTTGGCTATATCTAAGAACAAGATGTCTGGCGAGGTGGTTAATCTCGGGAGGGGTAATCCCTATACCATAATGGATTTGGTTAAAATGTACGCAGGGGAATCACCAGAAGAGGGTGTTGATTTTAAGTTTGTCCCTAAAAGAAAAAATGAGGGACAAGCAACAAAATGGTTTGAAACGGTAAGTCTAGACTGGGAACCAAAACATAACCTTCCTGATTATATAAATCAACTTAAGCAAATTTGGTCGGATTAACTATTCTTTTCTTGCCACTTGTTTGAAATATTGTTTTTTGTTATAGGTCCACCCTTAGCCCAAGTTCTGCATGTTCTGGCAGAATGACATTTAAAGTGGTGCATCCAACAATATCCAAGTTTACCGTCTTTATCTGATACTGGACCAGGCATGCATTCTAGCATTCTTGGAGAAATATCAAAAGCTACACAATTTCCACAAAGTGATTTTTTAGCAGCCTTTTGTGTTGTATCCCAATGTTTTGCTAAATCCTTCCAATAATCACCAGGCTCATCAACATTTAGCGGTCCATATTTAATGTGATCTTCTTTTATAGATTTGTCTCTGTTTTTGGTGTTTAATTTAAGATCTTGAGTTGCTACTGGACAGGACATACTTTTTTCGTATAGTGGTAGAAAAAATTCTTCATATCCTTTAATGTGGTTTTCCATTTGGTTTTTATTTAAAGTATTTATCCAAATTAGATTGTAGAAAATAATAGCATTACACATCGACAAAAAAAGGTGTTAACATTTTTTTGTCTCTCAACCCCCCTTGTTTTATGGATAAATAGATAAAAAATAATCGCCATGAAAAAGATAATTTCCTGGTTTACTGGACTATTAAAGGATGAAAACGGTACACCTTCGTCAAAGAGATTCGTTGGTATAATTGCAGGCTTGAGTCTTTGCATCACTCTCTTCGCTAATCAATTCACTGATGAGCATATAGCTCCTTCCCCTGTTCTAATTAATGCTGTTGCAGCTCTTGCATTTGGTTCTTTGGGACTTGCTTCTGTTGACAAGATATGGGGTAAAAAAGAGGACAAGTAAGATAATCGGTACGGAGCCCAAAACCAAATTCACACGGGCTTAATGGTTTTACTCCTACAATTCACGACCTTTGCACCTTCAAAATTCTAGGGAACATTTATATGAGACCATATTTAAAGCTATTTGATTTTCAACAATCCGTTAATTATAAAAATGAAATCCTCTCGGGCTTAACCGTAGCCATGGCGTTGGTGCCTGAAGCCGTTGCTTTTGCCTTGATTGCGGGATTATCGCCACTAACAGGATTGTACGCGGCCTTCATGATGGGTTTGGTCACATCTGTTTTGGGTGGACGTCCTGGAATGATATCGGGTGCCACTGGGGCTGTAGCCGTAGTATTAGTATCACTCACCAAGTCTCACGGAGTTGAATATGTATTTATTGCGGTAATCCTTGCCGGAATCATACAATTAGCTGCCGGATTTTTACGTCTCGGGAAATTAATGCGCTTAGTCCCACATCCCGTTATTTTTGGGTTTGTAAACGGTTTAGCCATCATCATTTTCAGCTCCCAATTGGTCCAATTTCAAGATGGAGATGGAAATTGGTTAACGGGAAATGCCTTGTATTTATTTTCTGGTTTGGTTTCCTTAACTATGCTTATCATTTGGGGCTTACCAAAGCTCAGCAAGATGATCCCTGCCTCTTTGGTTGCTATATTAGTAGTTTTTGGAATTGTATTTTTCTTTGATTTAGACACCAAAACGGTTGGAGATATGGCATCCATAAAGGGTGGATTCCCACCATTCAATATCCCAAATATCGATTGGACCTTGGATACTTTCATGTTGGTACTGCCCTACTCTGCTATCGTAGCGGGGGTAGGATTAATAGAGAGTTTATTAACCCTCAACATCGTTGATGAAATCACCGAAACACGCGGCCGTGGAAACAAGGAAGCAATTGCCCAAGGATTGGCAAATATACTTTCAGGATTATTCTCGGGAATGGGTGGTTGCGCTATGATAGGACAATCTCTCATTAACATCTCTAACGGAGCTAGAGCCCGTTTATCGGGTATTGTTGCCTCTGTTATGCTGTTGGTATTTGTGATGTTTGGTTCCAGTTTAATCGAGGCTGTTCCTATGGCTGCATTAACTGGATTGATGATCATGGTTTCACTGGGGACTTTTGAGTGGGCGAGTATCCGTACCTTTAACAAAATGCCAAAATCGGATGTGATTGTGATGGTTTTGGTAACTTTAGTAACAGCCGTCCTGCATAACCTTGCATTGGCTGTTTTAATAGGTGTGATTGTATCTGCCCTTATTTTCTCTTGGGATAATGCCAAGCGCATTCAAGCACGTAAAACCATCGATGATAATGGTGTGAAGCATTATGAAATTTACGGACCACTTTTCTTTGGATCCGTTACAGCATTCAATGAGAAGTTTGATGTGGCTAATGACCCAGAAGAAGTGATTGTTGATTTTTATGAAAGTCGCGTGGTCGATATGTCAGCGATAGAAGCACTAAATAAGATTACCGAGCGCTACAAAAAAGCCGGGAAAAAAGTACATCTCAAGCATTTAAGCCCGGATTGCCGAACCTTACTATCAAACGCTGATGAAATCATCGATGTAAATGTGGTAGAAGACCAATCTAACTCTAAACAAATCTAATCAAACCCATACTTTCACAGGTATGGGTTTTTATTTGGCTGTTTTCAAATACTATCCTTTTAAAATTAGATATATAGATAAAGAAATTTACAATCATATGAAAACTAAAAGAATAAGACTTTTCGAAGATTTCCAACAACAATATATAAAAGAGAATGAAGTTCTAGAATCAGTTTACTCTGATTGGAAAAATAGATTAGAATTTGATTTGAATTCTCTTTATGAATATTTGGTAAATGAGGAAATTGGAGACGAGGAAGAGATCGAATATACTTCGGGAGAAAAAGCAGCTTTATCCAGAGACTTTCAGATCTTATCAAAACCCCAAATGGCTGCTATTTACCTTAGAGCACTAGGTATTGCAGAAGATGAAGATGGAGGAAAATACCTTGTAATGATTCCAGACATCGATCAGTTTGGTGATTTTGCAGAAGACAGAGCTTTTGAAATAACTGTTCCTGCATTGGCTGATGCTTTAGGTCTTGACTCTTATGGAACCGTTTCAAGGACAACTAACAAATTTGTTAACCTTATAACTGGTGAAGGTGAAACTCCAAGTGAAGCAATATATCCTAAGATTGTAAAGTACTTTGAAGAATTCTCTAAGCAAAACCCAACCGCTTTGGCTTCTTTGGCAGGACAAGCGATACAAGATGCTACTTACACCAAAAATAGAGACAAAGCAGCAGACAATATCAGCAAGGCTTCAGCTAGAGCAAAAGAAAGAAAAGAGGAATTGGTCAGACTTGGTGATTCTGTATTCTCTTTAATTAAGTCACTAAAACAAAATCCTATCTTCTCAGACCCTAAAAAGGCTCAAAGAGCAGCGATTATGAGAATTGCTAGGGATTCTGGATTAGACCCTAGCAAAGTTGATGCAGCATTGCAGAAATATCTAGCTTCAAAAGATATTCTTAGATACTACGAGAAGTGATAACTTTTTGGGGAAGTGAAATGATCTATTCAAATAAAGTGCTTCTCTAAAAAATCCTAATCTATCGTCTGAAGTAACAGACAAAGAATCATGGGGGAAATTCGGATCAATTCCGTTTTCCCCCATTTCTATTTTGAACATTTCCTCATTGATCAAGCTTTCCTCTAGGATCTTTACCCGGTAGTCAAACACTCTAGCGTATTCTGTGGACACAAGCAGAAAGATTAAGAAAGCTGTTGTAACAAATCCAGTTTCAAATCCAGCCAATAGTAAGGTTAAAGCGAATATAAAAATAGCTTCTTCCTTTTCAAGTTTAAATGAGAATGGAATTTTACCAAAAAGACTTCCGGTCTTTCTGTGGTTATCCATTATTTCGATGTAATATTTAGTTCCAGTGTCCATATTTTCTTTGTTAGGACTGCAATAGTAAGGATATGTGGCGAACTAAAAAAATTAAGCACCATAATTCCTCCACGTTCTATTATGCCTATTAAGGCGGGTTCTCCTTAATTTTTGTGAACCAAGGTGAATATTGATTTGGCTTATCCACCCCTCCTTAATGTATTGCATTGTCTTAGAGGAAGCTTCTTTAAAGAACCTATACAGAAACAATTCTTTGAACGTAACCGCATCATGACTCATAATGAGTTCCTGGGTAAAAACTTGGTTGAGTCTTATCTTTGTGTCTTTTAGGGTAACTAATTCTGTAGGCATCCCATCTACCACATCGCATACTTCCATTGAGCATCTTGCCTCGTAAACAATTTCAGACTTTGTTGTTCTGGATGGAGAGGAAATGTTCAAAATAGAATTAAAGAGATGATCATGTGGATCGTGAAGTTCTTTAACACCAAATGACACAATTGTTGTTATTTCTATATCTCTGGGACCTTGGAATCCTAAAGATCCTAAATCAGCTAAAAGTGATAGGTCTTCTAGATCTGCTGATTCGGATTTTATGCTTGCGGTAGTCTGGAATCTAATGTTTGGTATTTCACCCTCCTCAATACCTATTCGAAATTGTGATGGCTGTTCTGACGGTACTAAATTGAATCCGTTGGACATTGTGGTTCCTCTCAGGGATTCAATAGAATGAGACCAGAATCTTTGGTCTCCCAAGAATCCAAATACGTTGTGAGAATCTTTTTGTGACAGTAATTGCATAAGGGAAATATCAATATAAGGCTTCATTTGGCACTTTAGGTGTTTTTCATTTGACAGTTTGTAGACCTGCAATGTAATTTAACCAATCGATTTGAAAAAACGAGTGCTAAATTTCCTGATATATAGCAAACATGCCAAATCCAATTAAATATAGCACAGGATCTGAATCTTTAGCTCTGAAGAAAGGCAACTGGTGGATTGGAACAGGAGATGTCGGAAAGGGACCAACCTCAACCACAGGATATTATGATGGAATTACACCACCGAGTGGAGGTTATACCATATATCTTAACAAAGCCACAGGAGGACCGTCTATTTACACATGTGCAAATGATACAGAATTAATAAACCTAACAAACTTAATTGCGGGTCAATCGTATACAACTGAAAACGAGTGTTTTAATTATTATAGTGGACAATCCGACAAATTATGCATTAATAAAGATTATGAAGACATTGTAACAGATGGTTTGGTTGTTAATTTAGATGCCGGGTTTATCCCTTCCTATCCTAGAAACGGTAACACATGGTATGATCTAAGCACAAGTCAATTAAATGCTACTCTCTTAAACGGAGCAGGGTTTGAGCCAGACCCAGCCGGTACAATTACATTTGATGGTATTAATGATTATGCACGTATTCCAGCTTCGCCACTAACCGAAATAAATGTATTTTCATTTGAGCTATGGGTAAACAGGACAGGAATAGCCACGTTTACAGGACCCTATGATAGAATCTTTCAGAAAAACGGAGGTTACAGCGGCCATCCTGCGTGGGGGTTTCATCTAGGAGAATCAACACCAGCTGCTCCATCATTTAGATCTTCTTATAGTTCAGCCTTGAGCAACTACAATAACGTTATAGCTTTTACCACAGACGCAGCAATGGAGCTTGATGAGTGGCACTATTATGCAGCAACTCTAGACTCAGAACTAAACCTTAAACTCTACCACAACGGGAGTCTAAATAATGAAGGTGTACTTAACCAAGCTCCAATGAAAACCCAAGATACTATACTAATAGCAATTGGAGATGGCAGAGAATTCTACGGTAAGATTCCAATCGTAAGGGTTTACAACAGGCCCCTTTCAGCTGCTGAGATAGCATTAAACTACAGCCAAACCATAGGAAGGTTTGTGCCTTAAATATATAGATGTAATTTAGACTATTAATATGACTAATAAATTTAAACATAATCCAATTGTGTCGGAGTCTAACTCACAAAGGGGGATATTCGGCTTATAATGGCAAATACAATAAAATATAGCACAGGATCTGAATCTTTAGCTCTGAAGAAAGGCAACTGGTGGATTGGAACTGGAGATGTCGGAAAAGGACCAACCTCAACCACAGGATATTATAATGGAATTACACCACCTTCAGGAGGTTATACAATTTATCTGAACAAAGCCACAGGTGGTCCATCAATATATACTTGTGCGAATGATACAGAACTTGTAGGTCTTACAAATTCCATTGCTGGGACAACATACACAACTTTGGATGAATGCTTAACTTATTTCGCAGGTCAGGAAGACAAGATATGCTTTAATCGTGACTATGAGAGTATTGTAACAGATGGTTTGGTTGTTAATTTAGATGCTGGGTTTATCTCGTCCTATCCTAGAAATGGTAACACATGGTATGATCTAAGCACAAGTCAATTAAATGCTTCTCTCCTAAACAGTCCAGATTTTCTTACATCAAACGGGGGATCAATCTCATTTGACGGTATTGATTCAGAGGCTATTATAAGCGGCTCTGGTGTTCTTAATTTTGGAAAAGACGATATATTTACACTTGAGACATGGGTAAAACCTATTCAAAACCCATTATCTGGTAATACTGCTGGAATTTTATGTAAGAGTCATGCTGTTGGTATTGATTACTATTTTTCAGGAGATGGTAATAACAGGTTTAGAGCAGGTTTTAGAAATGCAACAAATGGACAGAATAGTTTTAATTCAAATACAGTTATAACACCGGGAAAATGGTATCATGTTGTATTTACATATACACCTGGGGATGTGGACGGTATGAAGCTTTATATTGATGGAGTGCTTGACGCGACCTCTTCAAATGTTGATATTGCAGAATTTGCTAATGGTGCACTAAATTTTGAAATAGGAACAAACGCTGTATTAGGAGGAACATCAACTAGAATGTCAACTAGTGTTGGAGCAACAAGAATATACAATAGAGATCTTTCAGCATTAGAGGTATATGTAAACTATAATGCATTCAAGGATAGACTAAATAAAGAAGCATTTAAAGTCGATGCTGCTGATCCAAATTCATATCCAGGAAGCGGTACAACCGTAACCAGTGTAGGTAGTGAAACATTTACCTCTACCCTTGAGTCCGGTGCTAGTTATAGCAGCGATAATGGAGGCGTTTTTGTATTTGATGGAACCGACGATATTGCAAGAAGTACTATTAACAACTTCGATCTTTCTAATACGAGTTTCACTATAGATTGTTGGTTTAAAGCCGATCAAGAACTTCCCGCTCCGTCGACATGGGGATTTGTAGGAGGTGGATTTAACAATACAGGAATGGCTTGGGGTTTAGAACTTCAACGTTATAATAATGGCAACAAGGCGATAAGAATGGATATTTTTGGTAGCGGACATGTCCAATTCATGTCATCTGACTTTAATGAACAGGAGTGGAATCACTATGCTGCCACATTTGAGGCCCCAGCCGAAGGTGTTGAGGAGGGTGAAATGAAGATTTTCCTAAATGGCTCGCTTTTCGGTTCTCCAGGTACTTCTATTCCTATTGCTAACAACGAAATGCCATTAGAGTGGGGTTCAATTATTAACAGTGATAACATTCCAAATGGACAAAGAGCCTTCTACAGTGACGGCCGTTTCGGACCTATTAGAATATGGAAGGACTTCTTAACCGAAGACGAAATACTATATCAATATAATTCCGAAAAAGATAGGTTTGCTGAAGATGTTGTTTTTTCTTATAAAATAAATGGAAATTCTGCAGGAGTAGGATCTAACACTGGTTTAGATACTGATGGAGAATATGATTTCGTAATAGATTGGGGTGATGGTACAACATCAAATACAATTACCTCCGCATCACAGGTAAATACTGACGCTAGACACACCTACAGTACGTCCGGGGAATATACTATCCAATTTATTGGAGTATGTAAGGGTAAAAAGAACTTGTATAACCCTTCTGCAATCACAGAAATTATTAGTTACGGTGAGGTCGAAAACTACCAATTCGGATTTTCAGGATTAAACAATATGACTAGCTCTGCTAGTGATGTACCAATACTATGGGATGATAACGGTGTAGGAGCTGATATGATTAATTTTTACAATAACTGTAGACTATTTGATCAAGATCTGTCATCGCTAGATACTAGCGCAGTAACACGAATGCGATCAGCCTTTTACAATGCGCGAGTATTTAATAACGGAGGTTCTAACGGGATCAATAATTGGGATGTGAGTAATGTAACCGATATGAATTCAGTGTTCAATACAGCTTATAGATTCAATCAACCTATAGGTAATTGGGATGTAAGTAATGTTACGAATATGTACCGAATGTTCCAGTACGCAATCGATTTTAATCAAGATATTGGAGGCTGGGATGTGAGTAATGTGACGAATATGTACCAGATGTTTAATAGAGCCGATTCCTTTAATCAAGATATTGGAGGCTGGAATGTATCTAATGTTACGTCTATGAGTGGAATGTTTGAAAGGGCATATGCCTTTAACCAAGATTTAAACTCCTGGAATGTCAGTAGTGTTACTGATATGTCCAATATGTTCAAGGAAGTTCGTGTATTTGATGGAAATATAACTAGCTGGGATGTGAGTAGCGCGACCACTTTATATCGTATGTTCTGGGATTGTAGATTTGCATTTAACCAAGATATTAGCGGATGGAATGTAAGTAACGTTACGAATATGAGTGGAATGTTTAGAGATGCAAAGGTTTTCGATCAAAACTTAGGGAGCTGGAATATAGGCAATGTGACGAATATGAGTGGAATGTTTGACGGTGCTACCTTATCAACGGCTAATTACGATGCTACATTAATAGGTTGGGCAGGACAAACCCCACCATCAAATATAACCTTTAGCGGAGGTAATTCACAATACACCTTAGGAGGAGCAGGCGAGGCAGCTCGTAATACATTAATCAATACCTACGGGTGGACCATAACAGACGGAGGAGGAGTATAAAAACCATTAAATAATATGATAGAAATTAATAACCCATCAGAAAAAATATACTTTATAGTATATGACAATACAGAAATATTTGGTTACGGAACAGTCGATACTAATCAAGTATTGAAATCTCCTAGAGAGTTCTTATTCCAGACTACTGATGAAGAAGAATGGAAGACGGAGTTATTATCATATGAAGTTGTATTTGAAGAAGAAACTGATAACTTAGAATAATACACATGAATGGTTAGTAATTTTATAAAAAAATAATAGATATGTACGAAGAAAGAGAATACTTAATTTTTAATGTATCTGAGTTGGATAAGATAAATTTCAACGAGGTAATGGAAACTTCCACACAGACTGTTAGAAAATCTGTTGATGAAACAAAGACCTTTGTTAAATGGAATGGTGAAGCACCGTCGTGTGTTGATACACTAACAACTTCGGAAGGCCCATATTCCCATGAGGAGATATTGTTAATATTAGCAACTCCGGAGTGGACAACAGATCAAGAACAACCTTAAAGTGTATCATGCCAAATCCAATTAAATATACGACGGGTTCAGAGTCTTTAGCATTAAAGAAAGGTAATTTTTATATTGGAACAGGCGATGTCGGAAAAGGACCCACTTCAACCACAGGATATTATGATGGAATTACACCACCTTCAGGAGGTTATACAATTTATTTAAACAAAGCAACAGGGGGTCCTTCGATATATGCACCTGCAAACGATGCAGAGCTGGTAACTCTAACTAACAAGATTGCCGGTACAACATACACAACTGTTAACGAGTGCTTTAATTATTACAACGGGCAGTCGGACAAAATGATTTTAGACCGAGATTATGAAGGAATTATCACTGATGGTTTGATAATGAATTTAGATGCTGGATTTATACCATCGTATCCCAGGAACGGGAATACCTGCTATGATTTAAGTGGCAGCGGGAATAATGGGACTCTAGTTAACGGCGTAATTTATAAACATGAAAAGTTCGTTTTTGACGGGGTAGATGACAAGATTGAAACTGCGATTCAAAGACAAACCTGGAACCAAGATCCATTTACAATATCTGCATGGTTTATGTGGACAGATGGCGGATCTACTAATAACTATTCATTCTTTGAATTATGTAAAGGCAGTGGGAATGATTGGGGTCTTACTGCAGTGCAGAGGACTAATCGATACTATTTCTATTGGATAGGTCCTTCTAATTCAGGTGGACATAGTTTTACTTCGAGCGAAATAAAGGATAACGTTCCAATCAATATGGTAATAACATTTGATGGCAATGGATCAAGTGACGCTTCCGACCTATATGACGGAACTAAAATTTACTTAAATGGTGTAGAGATGCCACATTACTCTTTAGGAGCAGGCAGTATGGGATCCGTCGGAAAGTTATTTGTCGGTGGTAACTCATATCCATTTAAAGGTGAAATGTATAACTTTTCTTTTTATGACAGGGTACTTTCACAGGATGAAGTATTAGAAAACTATGCTGCATTGAAAACTAGGCATGAATTTACATTTACTATCGATACTACTCAACCGGGAACCAGTAATTCAGATCAGTTTACACTACCACTGGACCAGACGGGCACAGAATATGATTTCGTAATAGATTGGGGAGACGGGCAAACTGACACAATAACACAACCGAATCAAGCAGAAAAAACGCATACTTATACATCTGGAGGCCAGTATGAAATTAAAATATTTGGTATTTGTAAAGGCTGGGTTTCTTGGAATGGCGGTGATGCAAAAAAAATGCTAAACATATCAAATTGGGGTTGCCTTGATATTAGCACAAGTACTGCCTTTGCAGGGTGTACTAATCTAACTAGTACTGCATCAGATGCTCCACGTATAAGTACTATAAATCTAACAAGTACATTTTATAACTGTGCTGCATTTAATGGATATGTAAATAATTGGGATGTGAGCGGTGTAACTAATTTTAATAATCTTTTTTGGAATGCTGATCTCTTTAATAGGGACTTGTCTAATTGGGATGTAAGCAATGCCACAAGCATGATAAGAATGTTTAGAAGGGCACGTGACTTTAACAAGGATATTGGAAATTGGGATGTAAGTAAAGTTACCACCTTTCAAGAAATGTTTCATATGGCATCAGACTTTGACAATGGAGGTTCTGATGGCATAAACAATTGGAATATTAAAACGGGCAGTTCAGTTAACATGCAAGAGATCTTCAAGAATGCGACTGTATTTAATCAGCCGATCGGTAATTGGGATGTTAGTTGGGTAACTAATATGCTACAAATGTTTAATGCAGCTACCTCGTTTAACCAAGATATTACCGGATGGAATGTAGGAAATGTTAGGAACATGCAACAAATGTTCGGTACTGCTACTGTGTTTAACCAAGACATCAGTGGATGGAACACTACTAATGTAACTAACATGCATGATATGTTCTATAATAGTGGAGCGTTTGACCAAGACATCAGTAGCTGGGATATTAATCAAGTAACTGACTTCGCCGACTTCTTACGACTAAACACCACCTTTACAACAGCTAACTACGACCAGCTCTTAATAGGTTGGGAAGCTCAAGCCCCTGTCTTTTCAGGAGCAATTAACTTTGGAACTGTACAATATACACTGGGAGGAGCAGCAGAGACTGCAAGAGATTCCCTAATAAATACCTATGGATGGACAATCTCCGACGGTGGAGGAATATAATTAAGAGAATATGGATAACAATATAGAATTTCCAAATAGTACTAGCTACTTTATCGCATATAACAGTCTAACTGACACGGTATGGGGAAGCTGCCAACCTGATCAAGTAATGAAAACCCCATATCTTAACGTTTGGCAAACCTCTAACCGCGCAGAATGGATAACCGAACTTGAAAAATACTCCGTAATAGAGGGCTACCAATTCGACAACCTCGAAGAGGCACAAATCCTAAAAGAGATTATTGAAGACCAAACTGGAACCAACATAGAGGTAAAGATAGCAAACCTTAATCAGCCCTCATTTTCATACATTAAAGGTAACTTTAATTTAATTGAAAAAGATTCTAAATTATTTCAGGTCATAGGTGGTTAGTAATTATATAAAAGATGGGGTTCTACAAAACTTCAATGCACAAAAAGATAGATTTGGACTCTAGTCCAAATCATACCCAGGATATACTGCAACGGAATCCTCGTGAGTGTTCTTCTGGACTTCTTCAATTTCCTCTCTGATCTCTTCCCCTCGTCTGTGATTGTCCTCGTCCCAAGAATTAACATACTTGCCATGTTCATAAAGCTTCCGGTGGACCTTCTATTAGTATTTAAACCCTTATACATTCAATGGTTCTAAGCTCAGAGGGGTCTGGAAAAAATCCCCTTTGGGAGTTTTCATCAACTATTTCATTATAGGCTCTTCGAATTAAAGATTTGTGGCCCGTTGACCCGTCCCTGGTTAGTGAGGTTGGTGTGTTTCTCCTAAAAAACAGAGGCTGGTGTACATCAATAACTTTCATCCCTTTTGACAAAGCCCTTTCATGGAATTCTGAATCAGCACCTACTCTCCAGTGATAGAATCCATTCCTGGAAAAGAATTTTTTCTTCCTTATAGCAAATACACCAACAGTCAAGAATCCTATTTTTAGTTGATTTCCGATGTTTATCTGGTCGTCATTTTCGAACCAGAAAAATTCCCACCTTGCCATGTCGCCCTTTGATAGCTCACCTATAGCAGTTCTTATCATGGTTTCTCCTGGTATGTCGTCGGCGTCAAAAAATATCAATATGTCATTTTTGGATTTGGCTGCCAGAGTGTTCCTTATGTAATACGGACCAACATTTTCTTTGAAGTAGTAAAACTTTACGTTTTCTGGATAAATCTTTCGAGAAACCTCTTTAAGAGTCTCCCAACAAGAATCAATACCAACAAGGATCTCCAAATCCATCTCACCAACATTATCTTGCTGATCTGTAAATCCTTTAATACATTTTTCAAGGAATTTATCAGCTTTGTATGCTGGGATGATAACCGATACTTTTTGTGTCACTGGAACGAAATTATCAATTTGTACATAGGGGTTTGTGATGTCTTTGAACTTTCTTTTTTTAATGTCTACTCTTACTCTATATCTCTTATCCTTACCAGTAAGGTTGATATCGACAATCCCAGTGTCTTTTACGTTAGTCCAAGTGATTGGATTTGACAAGCACCAAACCCCAGGAGAGAATTTACTATTTCTATAGCCAATAAAACCGTTGGCTGGATCTTGAAATTCCACATTATACCTTTCGCTGGATTTATTTTCCGCTTTTATTTCATGGGTTTTTTGGAGTGTTAGTTTAACTCCTCCAATTTCATAATTTAGACACTTAATTTCTGACACCTAAATAGTATAATTTTGTTCCTGTGTAATCCATTTCTGGATTTAATATTATATCATAAGGTTATCGGAAATTTCGGCCCCTTTTGGGAAACAATTAGCAGGGTTTTTCTAAAATATTAAACACATTTAGGTTTCTAAACTAATGCCAAAATTTTCTGCAGTAACTTCTTTTTTCGGGGAGGGAGAGTCCTATGTAAATAGACTTTACTCAGATATCAAAGCTCAAGATGTAGATTGGGAGTGGGTGGTAACCGATGATTTTTCTGAAAATGTACAAACGGGATTGGTTCTTCGTAAGATAGCTGAGAAAGACTCCAGGGTAAGATATATTGAGCAGAAATCAAAACGTGAAATTTATCGGGATCCACAAAAACATTGTAATGGTGAGTTTGTTTTTCACATAGATGCTGATGATAGGGTCCACCCTAATTACCTTAACCACTGTGAATTTTGGTTTAATAAGTTTCCGATGGTTAATTGTATTTTATGTGGGTCTGAGTGGGTTCACGAAAATGGTAGGTTTAATAGATTCCACTATCATACTGAAGCTGATGTATCTTCGCATGAAAAACATAATTTTATAGGAAGAGTCTGGAGAAATGGATTTGATTATAAATTCACCTCCCTTTTTGAGGAGATTTTTTCCAACTATGAGGATATGATTCGAATGAATGATATGTTCATTGTAAAGAGTTTTGAAACGGTAGGTGATATTCTTTGCCTCCCAAGGATTTATATCAAATATGAAATGAGGGAGACCTCAAATTCTTCAATTAAAAGAAGCCCAGAAGAAACGGAAAAAATAACCAAATGTTATAATGAGTTCTTCTCCTGGCTTTCAAATAGAAGGTTAGAGTCCCCATATGATCCTCACTTTTTCGAAGCTGAGAATGATATTATACCATTCCTGCCTTTAAAGTGGGAGAGCGAAAAAAAGAGTTTGCATTACTGTGGTGCTAATATTCCAGCACACAAAAGGAGAAAGATAAGGGAACTCTATAGGGACTTTCCAATCACAATGGGAAGATGGCCTTACGAGGAAGATCCGGATTATCGTGTGATAAATTGTATAGATAGGTTCCAGAAATTCCCCGTTTCATCTAAGGATAATCTAATTGTATGTGGAATAGATGACGAGGAGTGCTTTCAATATTATCAAAAACAACTCCTCGCCAAAGGTGTAGTATTTAGATGGATTAAGATCTGGGATTATCGCTGGATGATATCCATTTAATCCATAGTGTCGAATCGAGAATTGAATCCACCATACTTAGTGTATGATTCGTCAGCTTCTCCGATTTCCATCCAAGAGGTTTCTCCTTTTTCTGAAGAATCTGAATAGCATTTGAGCTCACCTTCAAAGATTGCAAAAATACCATTGGCATCTTCTTCAAATCCATTTGCTTCTAATTGTTCTGATACATCGTACCAATCTTCCCAGTACAATTCCTGGATGTAATTTACAAAAGCTTCTTCGTCATTCACATCCCCTTCATATGCATTCTCTGATAAACTTTTGAATGCCTCCGGGTTGAACTCAACTGGTTCTGTTGCTTCCCAGATAGTTCTTCTTTCTACTTTTCTAAGTGTAAAAGCCATAGTTATTTTTTTAGTGGCACTAAAGTAAGAAAGTGGAACGAAATGAAAAATTATTTTTTGCCTCTACCTAGATTGATGAATTTAAACCAGGCTCTTTCGTGCAAATAGTAAAGGGCCATTTTGGTAAAAAGTTCTATTCCTCCTATCTTTAATCCCGTCCTGGGATCTCCACTTATAAGCCATGCAATCATAATGGTATCAATTGTACCTATTAATCTCCATGTAATGGTTTTTATTATGTGTCTTAGATGGTCCTTTTTCAAATTTCGCCCCTCTTTTTCATCTCATCCCTTATCTTTGTTGCTGAAATATCATGTATTTCTTGCGGTGGGATCCTTTCTATTATATCATATCCAACACCTCTACCAAATTCTATAGAGCATATGTCGGGAATTACAATTACCGATACCTTTCCGGCGGACACTTCCTCTGAATAGTGATCTTCTATGTTCCTTTTTACTTCAATTGAGGAGAAGGGATTTTTCTCGTTGGGCTCAATGTCTCTAATACATATTAATACATTTTTACCCTCGTCCATTGCTTGTTTAAATAGCTCTTGGTGTCCTTTGTGTAGTGGTTGCCATCTACCGACAAACATTGCAAATTGGCCTTCTTTTCTTTTAAGTGATGATTTTACGTGGGTTGTAGATCCCCAATTTTTTGGATTGTTCATTTTTGTTAAATTATTCCTTGGTTTCTTGTTAGATTGACAGCTATTGCCCTATCCTCTAAATCATCCTCTTCTCTGTCATTTATTAATATTCTAGTCCCTCTACCTATTCCCATAACGAGCTGGTCGTAAGGTATAGAATTTTCATTAAGTTCATAAATGGTGTGATCCCGGAGCCATTCGGGTCTTGCAGTAGTGAGTACTATATAGTGCCCATCGTTATGTGATTTTTCCAACCACTTCTTGGTGGAATCAATAACTTCCGCTTGAGTACTTTCATACGTTTCGAACTTTCGGTATATGAATATGGTACCGTCTATATCACAAAATAATGTTTTCTTCTTCTCTATAGCCATTTTTTTATGATCCCTAAACTTTCCTCGGGACTATCCACGGTAGTATCAATGTCTACATAGTCCTCTACCGGTGGCAGATAAGCAATTGCTTTAAAATGGTCTCTTTCCCTGGCTTCGGATGTATGTACATAGAACTCAACCAAATTTTCAATACCTACTAGTTGCTTAAAGTCCTCCCTTTGGTCAACATAAGGTGCTACAAGTGAAACAATGACTGTTGCTCCTTGATTGTGAAGATAGTGAGCAATCCTTTGGGCAGTTCCTACATTTTCTACCCTTCCTTTAATTGAATAGTCCTTATTATCAAACAGTTCTCTCATATCATCTCCGTCGATATGGAAAAGATCCTTGCCTAATATCATCCCGCTTTTAACCAGATGTTCTTTTGTCAATTTTGCCAGAACCGTTTTTCCGTGGGACGGTTGCCCGGTAAACCAATAAATCATTTTTTTTGCTTAATTTTTTGAACAGCTATACAAAAAATGCAAAAAAAAGTTTCGTTTTTACGAATTTTAGAAAGAGGTTGGTCCGGAAGGACCTGCTGAGTTTATATAAAAGCAGCCCTGGGAAGATTTACTTTCTTCTAGAATCCCTAGGTCTGTAAGTTTTTCAAGGGTTTCTAAAGCTTTCTCGTTGCTTTCTTTAAGAATGTATTTGGCAATATATGAGTAATGGATTGGACTTCTTAATTTTCCAAAAAGAAGTTCTACCTTTCCTGGCACTGTGTTTATCTTTTTACGTCCCATTCTTTCTTGAGTATTTTTAATTTTTCTTCCGATATACCGTTTAGGAATCCTTCGTTTAGAATAATCCCTTCGCCATCTTTCTCAATATCATTTGGTTCTCTACTATATACCTGAAAAAAGTATCCTGGTTTGAAACCTGGTACCTCATCCCATCCGAAAAAAATATCAACCTCTTGGTTGTTTTCTGGGTTTATTCCTACCGAGTGAATTCTGCTCATTTGATTTTCTTTGTTTAAATATAAAGAAAAACCCCGAAAGTTTCGCTTTCGGGGTTTAGAGAGTGAGCTTTAACCTTTTACCTTATTTGCTTATTCTAAGCTTTCCCCGCAATTGGGACAGAATTTCCAAGTTGATTTTCTGATTCTAGTTCCACATCCAGAACAGTAATTTCTGATCTCTGTGGTTTCAACTGGCAGCTGACTTATCGGAAGAATCTGGTAAGTGCTTGTGTGTGATGACCAAGCATTAAATGTTCCATAGCCATTTTCAAAAGTCTGATTCGACTCTTCCCCCTGCTGCACTCTTCCAGTTTCAAGACTTCCAGCATCCATTGTTTGGGTTTCAGCAATATTAGAAACGCTATAGGACGTATTTAAGAAGTTTAAACTTGTCTCTCCAGACATACCTGTGTTAATGGTGAAGCTGTTATTATCTCCATAGGTTGTCCATGTTGGTGATGTGGAAGTCCAATTCCCATCATACCAGAGGGTGTTTGTTGTGGTACCACCAAAACTTATTGGTTTATATTCCTCAAAGAATTGGACTGTTACCAGACCGTTATCTGCAATGGCATTTTTAGACTCCTCGGTGTTTTCTACCTCGTAGGTTTCATAAACTAGTTTTCTATTATCGTCTATAAACCTTTCTAGGAAAACCCTTTGGCCTGGCTGCAAGATAATCCCACGGGAACTAATAAGATTCCCATTGATTCTTACTTTTGCAAGATAAACTGATTTTGTTGGGTTGTGTAGTTCAATTTCGAACTCCTGTCCATCTTCTAGATAGACCTTTTTACCCTTGTAGATTTTTTGCCTATTTTTTTGGGTGGCAACCCATGCTTCTGGCTTGAAACTACTGTTCAGCCCAAAGCTGTTTGTACTTGTTACTTTCATGTTACTTTACCTTTGTTTTTGTTAAGACCCATTCATAGCCGGTGAAGACTATTCTAAAGCCGCTTAGCGACTCTGGACATCAAACGGTAAAAGGCTCCGCTCTCTGTATATAACTTTAGTACAAAAACTTAGTAAAGTTCCACTATTTTGGTTTGTGATTAGTCTCTAAATATTCCCAGAGACTTTCATAAGAATAAAAGGCGTGAATTTACTTAGATATATAACCTACTATATGATACATCTAAAAGAATATTCCGGAGATTTTAAACTATTCGAATCCAAAAGGCAGAGGTTCGAAAGGCCTAAGCTAGGTTATTCTTTGGGAGATATCGAACCCTATATCGATAAGGAAACAATGGACGAACATTTTAATGTTCACTTTGCTGGATATACCAAGAAATTAAACGAGGCTGTCCAGGAAGAAAACATAGACGTCCAAATGGGACCAGAAATGCAGGGAATAAAGCAAATACTTAGAAACGTCAAAAAATATTCTGACAAGGTTAGAAACAACGGTGGCGGATTTTACAACCACTACTTATATTTTGAAAGTCTAAGTCCAGAAAAGAAACGACCACAGGGTAAAATTAGACAGCCCATTATAGATTCCTTTGGCTCCTATGCTTCCTTTAAAAAGCAGTTTACTGAAGCTGGACTAGGAAGGTTTGGCTCTGGCTGGGTTTGGCTTGTACAGAACGGTAATGTTTTAGAAATCAAAACCACATCAAATCAGGATAACCCTTTAATGGAAAGATCCTTTAGAGGTGAAATACTTCTTGGAATGGACGTTTGGGAACACGCTTATTACCTTAAGCATAAAGCAGATAGAAAATCTTACATCAGGGATTTCTTTGATGTTATAGATTGGGATGTTGTTGAATCAAGAATGAAATAATGAAGCACTTAAAAGAATATAGTGACGAAGAGCTAAGGGATCTAAGATCAGATCTCAAAACCACTGGATTTAAGGATCCAATTCCAACCAACTTAAATGTTGACAATTTCTTTGAGGAAACATTCGATCATGATGATTATGTGGACGTTTCTGGTATTGTTGTTGATTACCTTATAGAAGAAGCAATTAACGAGATAAAGGAAAGAATATCAGATATCCCACAGCAACACAGACAAATAGCAGCAAAGGCTATTGCTAAACACTGGATAGAAAGAATAGAAGATAACCTAAAATGAAAAAGTACATCAAACACCTAAAGGAATATGAAGACTCAGATCTACTGGATCTAATGGGAGATCTTGGGGATATTGGATTCGAGAATTACCAAGGATGGGTATTTTCTTGGGATAGTCCAACAGAAAAACCTTTAGCTGAAGTTATGATAGCACCTGGCCCAAGAGAGGCTTTTGATCTTTATAGAAACAATGGATGGTTTGGTCCGGACATCGATTATGCTGCAAACAACGGCACCAAGTTTAAAACATTAGAGGATGTATTCAAATATCTCAAGGACAATAAGATCATTTCTTCTTACGAATTTATCTGGGGTCTAAATGCCAGAGAAAAGGTTGATCAGAGCGAATTCCACCAGATTCCAAACGGAAATCCATTTGCAGTCACCTCTTTATTGATTACCAAATTTGATAATGCTCCGGAGACATATGGTAAATTTGTTCCGGTTAAGATTACTAAGATAGTTTAAGATCTTTCTTGCTCGGGGTTTTGTGCACAACATAACCTGCGATTGCTGATAAGTCCCAAAGGCATCCAGAATTAACATCCCATCCGCTGAACCAAAGGAATTGATTGATGGAGGAAAAGTCCACTTTGACCTTTGCGTTTATCTCATCATAGTTACGCACCTCAATCCCAGAATATTTTTCCGAAACCCTTTCCCAATCAATCATGACAAATCCCATGGTAGTTCTAGATTCCATTCCTATTGCATACTGTGCTTGAAACGCCAGGAGCTTTTCCCAAGAGTCAATAACCAAAAGCCTGTCATTATTGACAACAAGCTCTAAGTTATGTTCATCCCTCCAATGTGGCATGTTATAAGCAACCCATTCTACCCATTCATTATCTTGGGCATACCAAAGGCCCTTGGGTTTTAAATCACCATTTCTTTGGGTATAAGTTCTGGATAGATCCAAGTGATCTTCCTTTGTCATATGATTTCTGGTCATCCTATAAATTCTAATTCGTTGGTTTCTGGATCCCAATCCACAGTGATTGGCGGATTGGTAAGTTCGTATCTCTCGTTGAGAACTGATGCGTTAATGAAATGGGTTCCCTCATAAAACTTGTAACCATAACTACCATGGATATGTCCAAAGACATGTATTTTTGGTTTAATCTTAGCCACCATTTTTAAGAAAGTCAGGCAACTTTTCATAACATTCGTCAAGAGTAATCGGCCAATCTTTATAGTGGCTTCTTAACTTTAATGGCATATTTCTTTGGTATTCCATTTGTTTAACAAAGTCTTCGTATTCAGCTTCGGTTAATTCTTTTTGCCCTTCCTTTCTAACATACTTATTGTAGAAATAAACAGGCGAATCTTTACACTTTTGTAGTTCTTCTTGGTCAGCCTGAGATAAACGGTGGCTAACACTACCTAAACTTAATTTATCCTCCTCACTCATCTCTCTTTGGTTTTAAAGGTTTATGTTGTGATAATTACTTAACTCACTACTAGCCCACTGAATAATCTTAATTAAGAAGACTTCTTTTTCTTCTTTTGGTAAATCAAAATATTTGTTATTAATTTTTGCAAACTCTTGATTTTCACTATTTGTTGCAACTAAAGGTGTGGATTGATGCTCACTACCTATTCCCAAACTACCACTAACACTACCTAAATTTAATTTAGTCTCTTCATTCATCTCTCTTTGGTTTTAAAGGTTAAGTAGCATCCATACACCGAAATATAAGTGTATGATAAGCATAATTGATTCTACAAGTATGTGACCTATAAAGTCGTTCTTTGTTTTGCTACCTCTTTGCGGTAGTTTAATTCCGTTGCTTACTGCTTTTAGAATTAAGAAAATTGCAATTACTTTAATCATCTCTCTTTGGTTTTAAATTAGTTTATGGTGTTTATTAGTAGTTGTAAAATATAGGGGTGAAGGATTCGAACTCTTCGTTACGCCATTACCTCGTGCATATTCCACCATTCGCACTCGACTTTGCATTTCTGCTTTCAGACATTTCCAATAGGTGGCTTACCTGCCATACCCCTACAATTTTACAACAATGTATAAAGATTATAAACTGATTGTTGGATGTACATACACATACATTAGAGCCAATACACTTAATGCAAACATCGCTATCGTAAACGCTAATAAGTAGAATAAAATCTTTGTGGCTTTCTCTTGGTCAGTCATCTCTCTTTGGTTTTAAAAGTTCTTTTACACACCTAATTTTTGCGATATTTTTGCACCTATGTTTGAATACTTGTCGTGGTGTAGTTTCCAATTTCTATCAAAGTAAATTCGGTGCGTTACTTTAGACAAATGAATGTATACACCTTTCCAGTATTTATGCCAACTAACAAACAAATATTTGTTCCACTTCATCTCTCTTTGGTTTTAAATTAGTTTCCACTTCCAACCAAATGAATCTTCACCTTTGGCTTGGCAGGAAAATATGCTATATTCTTTTCGCCAATGTGCAAGATGATTTTGTCCTTCTGGGTTCTGCACAAGCAATTCTATATTGCTTGGTGGTTCTTTTTCACTAATAGAAATAAACCTATTGCTAACATTCTCTTTCTCAAGCATTGATTTAGCGTGTTCAATACAGTCTCCTATGTGTAAGGCAACTCCTATATAACCCAAACTTTCTAAGTTCTTCACAATCAACCATTCTTTTTTAAGAAATTCAATATGCTCTTGCATTGGTGTTTTCATCTCTCTTTGGTTTTAAATTGTTGAACTTTATGTTTTATAAAAGGAGTTATATACCATTTACTAAATACCATTGAGGTTTAGCGTCTGTTTCTAAGTGATATTTATATGATTTTTGGAAACTAAACTTCTTATAAACACTCGGATAAGGTGTATAAACAACAATTCCATACAAGTATTTTTTTCCTAAAAAACCATATATCTTATAAGCACCGTTAGTGTATAAAAAACGGTATATAACAAAGTATAAAAACAATTCTTTTATAATCTTTGTTAGGTTTACAATAAACTTCATATCTTCTTTTTAACAGTTTTTATACTAAACTTATGCTCAATTACTCATACTTTTTAGCGTTAAAGTATCCATACGCACTAATGTTAACAAATAACCCAACACCTATTGGTACTAAACATATCTTAGACTCTTCTAAAAATATAAGCACTAAACACATAATCAATATTACCAAATTAAATATGTTATCTAACTTATACTGTTTTCTCCAATTTACTTTTCCATTTTATCTAAATTTAAAAGAGCATAACACGGTATATAAAAAATTCCGCTTTGCTCCACATTTCATATACTAACCTTATGCAACATTATATATGGTCACTTTGTCAAATTTTAATCCACCCCAATATCTAATAATTACAGCTTTAGTTTTAAAAGCAATTTCAATACTTGGGTATCTACATTTTAAGTCTAATAATATTTTCATCTCTCTTTGGTTTTAAAGGTTAAGTAGCATCCATACACCGAAATATAAGTGTACGATAAGCATAATTGATTCGTATATCATATGAACTATAAATTCGCGATTCAGTAGTTCGGCTATACCTCTTTGCGGTAGTTTAATTCCGTTGCTTACTGCTTTTAGAATTAAGAAAATTGCAATTACTTTAGTCATCTCTCTTTGGTGTTAGCGGGTGTTATATGCAATACCCTATTATTACACCCATTACAAATACAATCCACCAAGCAAAATTCCATTTATTACACTCATTACAAATACAATCCCCCAAGCAAAATTCCATACTAAATAACTGTAATGGTGTTTCTCACCTGTTTTGTTATCTATTAACGTGTATCTTTTCATCTCTCTTTGTTTTGGTTTAGTATGTTAATGTTTTCTATAGTAATTTCAATAACTCTGTCTAATTCTGGAACTCCATCTACTTCCTTTTCGGCTTGAGATTGTGAATCTAATACCAACTTCATTCTATCATCTGGTGAGATGTTATATTTATTGAATAAATCATGTACAGGCTGATATGCCTTCATACGTTCTTCGTGTAATGCTTTTGTTAGTGTCTCTTCTAATTCTTTATTAATATCCATGCCTTTACTCATCTCTCTTTGGTGTTAAAGGTTTTGTTGTAATAATCTTCCGCAAATTCTCTTAAATGCACATCTTCAAGTCTCGTGTCCTTGTCGTCAGAAACATTCATAAAAGACCGCACTATCACCTCTTTCTCTTTCTCAAGCATATTACTCAAAATAGATTCAATGACTCCTATTGGATTGATAACTGCATCAATTTGTCTTAACGATTGTACTTTTTCAATCGCTTCTTGTATTGGTGTTTTCATCTCTCTTTGGTTTTAGTTCTAAAATTATTTAACTTCTCTTATTTTATCCCATTCGCTTAATAATTCAAATGGTGTCATTGGAGTCTCGTGATTTCTTCTATTATCCACCAACATTTTTGCTACTTCTTGGCAAATTCTGTTATATTCTTTTTTGTAGTCTATCTCTTTCATCTCTCTTTGGTGTTATTAGTAGTTAGTCACAATACATTTCGTCTTTCAACTTTTGTAGTTGTTCTAATACTTCATAAGGTGTTTTATCAGTTTGGCTTTCGGTTGTTATCTTAGCTAATGCAGCCATAAGCATTTTACCTTCTTCGGTTTCTGTGTTAATTTCGTTTATTGTTTTCATCTCTCTTTGGTTTTAAAGAATTCAGATAAGTCATCATATAAAGATATAATTTCATTATCAGTTAGTTCGCTAACTTGCTGCATTAACGAAGCTCTTAGCAACTCTGTTTCTTTATTTTTATCACTCATCTCTCTTTGGTTTTAAATAAACTACCCAGCGTTAAATGAAGCGATTACAACACCCCTTTCTTGCTTGTCGTTTGCCTCTCCTATTTCCTCACAAGTTATTGAGTCTTTACTTAATGCCCATTCGTTATACCTTGCACCCTCTTTAAATTCATTCCCATTAGGGTCAATCGTTCTTGCATCCGCTTCATTTTCGGCACACACTAAGCAAGAATCATAAGTGTCATAATTGTTATTGTCGTTTTGTTTTAATAGGTATAATTTCATTTTAATATATTTTAGTTTCTTTCATTTAGTAAATTTCTTCTTTTTTTTCTTTTGCGTCTTTTCAAGTATTGCACATATGGCTTCGGTATAAACTTGCTCTTGACTTAAAGGCATTACCACATACCAATCGTCACCTAAAAAATGACGAATCAATATATCTAAACCTTTTTCTGCTTTTATTGGTGGTGGGCAAAGTCCATAATCACGACTAACCTCTTTCATCAAACTATCAATAAAATGTTTGGGTGTCATCTCTCTTTGGTTTTAAAGGTTTCGTTGTAGTATTGTTCTGCATCTTCTTGGTGTCTATTGGGGTCAACGGGGATAAATTCCATACCTGCAATGTTAGCGTTTATAATCACCTCTTCCTCTTTCTCAAGTAGTGCTTCTGCTTGTTTTTTAGCGGTTTTCAAACCAAATTCCTCTAATGTTCCTTCCGATAACCCGATTAAATAATCGAGTTTATTAATCAACTCTTGTATTGGTGTTTCCATCTCTCTTTGGTGTTTAGCTGTTGGGTGTTAGTCGTGATTTGAAGATTGCTCAGAATCCCCACTTGAATAAGTGTGAAAATCTTTTCCAAACAATCTTGTTAAGTTTAACCTACCGAAAATTTTCTTGCCTTTGTGTGCCGTATCAAGTGTTATCAGTCCTCCAATAATTAAGCAAAAATGAATAGGTTTTTTTTCAAATTTGCTTATATAACACCATATCCTAAATTTAGTACCACTAAAAAAGTTAAGAGTAAAAGACTTATAGTCATCTTCCCACTTTAATTTTGGTATAGTGCTTCTGCCAAATAGCCCGTACTTATTTTTTTGAACTTTTAATTCATTCATCTCTCTTTGGTTTTAGTAGATTTTAATTGTAGGGTACTCTATAATTGTTGTAGTGTCTCTTCTAAGCTTTAATGCTTTAAGAGCAGACTCTAAAGCTTCTTCTTTAGAAGGTTCATTTACTTCAAAAAAAGCATCACCTGTATAACCACTTTGCCAATGCCCTACATACTTCCACTTAAACCAAGTTTTTCTTTCAATAAACCAATAATCTCCCTGTTTAACAAATCTTATTTTAATCATCTCTCTTTGGTTTTAATTAGTAGTTATTCATCATTTGAAATAGGTACTCGTTTCTTAACCTTATAGTAGTGGTTCATCCAACCAAAGGGGTATAAGATTAAGTTGTTTCTACTTTTTTCAACTCTTTCATTTAACTCTTCAAATTTTTCATCTCTTTCTTCTTCCGATTCAAATTCCATAGGCAGTAAATAACCCTTGCCATCAAATCCAACTTTCTTACCTATAAAAAACTTGTCTTTAGTTTTTCGTTTATACATCTCTCTTTGGTTTTAAGTTAAACTTTATGTTTTATAAAAGGAGTTAGCGTTCATAAATAGGGTGTTTACAAGTCTGTTCGTGTACGCTGCAACCCCTTAAACATACCATTGGGTCTTCACATCTAATTATTTTACAATCGCTAACAACCTCTTTGGTGTTAAAGGTGTTTACTAACTCTTCAAATTTATAATAAGTATCCCACAACTCTTTATGAGTGTTATAATCACCAACCTTATTTAACTGCCAAATCAATTCAGCACCTTCTTTTGTATCTCTAATATTCATAATCTCTCTTTGGTTTTTAAATTAGTTTATGGTGTTTATCAGTAGTTATGTGGCATTAGTCCAACCATTCAATTTCATCCAATGTATCGTACCAATTTAACCCTGTAAATATCCACCATAACGCATAAGGTATTAATGTTATTAACCCTACCAATGCTATTAATCTAAGAAATGCTTTTAATAACCACATAATAATAACGCCACATAACAACATATATAAAACATTGCTTTTGTGGTCTTTTTTAAAGTTAATTTATAAGCCATTTTTCCAACGCTCATAATCCTCGTCAATATTCCTAAATGATTTATCGTATTTTATTGGTGTCCCACGAAGTTCCATCAGTTTGACCAAAACTGCTTCCTTAATTGTTTCTACTTGCATTTTACCATTAGATAAAATACTATTCATAATGTCGATTATTTCCTCGTCATTTTCTCTGTTAATTTCGTGTATTTCGTTTTTCATCTATCTTTGGTTTTAAATAAAATGTAGAATTAATTTACCAGCCAAAAAACAAACCAAACCAATAGAACCAATAACCATCCAAATAGCTAAGCCTTGACCTAAGTAATCTGATTCATCATCGTATGCTACACGATGGCTGAAGAATGTTTTTCCAGTTATGTAGAAAATAAACAACAAACTTGCTAGGGCTGCCAACCCTACTAGTATACTAATCATCTCTCTTTGATTTTAAAGGTTTCTATTCTCTATAAGTAATTATCATTGCTTCTATTTTGTCACCGAGCAATGGGCTACCATAATTTTCAAACTTCATTTTAATACTTGGATAAACTTCCAATCCATTAGGGGATTGTATTATTAGAGGCAACTGCCTTTTGTCAGCACTTATGCTTTGAAGTTCATTTATAAAGTCATTAACGGTTTTCTGCTTCATCTCTCTTCGGTTTCAAAGGTTTCATTATTATTCAGGCTATCTACATAAACTGATACTGAAGTAGTATTATTTTTAGTCACTCCTTCTCCTTCTCCAAAACTTCCATAAGCAATTGTAAAATCACACCGTTGGTTATGTGCTATTACATCAACCTCTGCTTCTTGGTTGTATGTTTCAAGTTGTTTAATTAGTTCTCTTACTTTCATCTCTCTTTGGTTTTAAAGGTTTCATCATAAAGACCTGACTCTTGGTCTTTTTTCATTATCTCGGCAAGTAACCTCTGTCTCCTATTTGGTAGTAACCAATTGAGGAATTTATTCCAATATCTTTTCATCTCTCTTTGGTGTTTGTTATTGGTGGGTTAGTTATACCCATTGTTATTCCTACATAATACCCTAAAAGTATTCCAATGCTACCAAGTTTATCAGATACTAAAAACAGCAATAACAAAACTACCATTAATGTCCAATATATTATTTTCTTTTTCATCTCTCTTTGGTGTTAAAGGTTTTGTCTATTTCAATTTCTTTAAAATCAATCTCTAATTCAAGAGCATCTTCAAAATAAATGTTTGCTTCATAAAGTGTATTAGCGAAACACTGTGCTACAATCAGACCGTCTTGAACCAAGTTCCATCTGTTTGTGATAATTCCTTTTTTCATCTCTCTTTGGTTTTAAATTAAACTATATAAAACAGTAGCAGTTATAGCAGCAACTATGAATTTCCCTAAAGCCCTTACCATACCTTTCTTATCATAGTCATCATCAAAAATCGCCGTTAATGATCCAACAAAATACCACACCGTAAATAAACACCATAAAATAAAAACTATATCACCCAAAATTTCCATAATTATATTTGATTTAAATTTAAAAGAACATTGCATTCCAGATCAACCAACTAGGTGACTTCTTAGTACCTCGTTTTGGTTTTCTATTAAGTGTCTTATAAGGACTAGGAACCTCTTTAGTGACACATGTATTACCGTCAGCACTAACACTAACTAGGACTGATCGACATGTGTTTGAGATAATTCCTTTTTTCATCTCTCTTTGGTTTTAATTAAACTTATGCACCATTATTTCTCACATCAATTTTATTCTTATCACAGTAATCTACTACCGCAGAAAAATTGACGCAGTTTACATTGTGCTTTACTCCTTGCTTATCAATTACCCAAGCGTACCAATGCCATCCTCTGTCTTTTGCTTCACCACTTATTTCAAAGTAGTTCTTTTCACCATCTTGCATCCATTCCACAAGCCTTCTTCTTCCGTAACCACCTGTCTCAATTTCTTTTTGATAAGATGCAAACTCAGATTTAAAGCAGTTTCCTGTGCTAATGCTAGCAATTTCAAATAAGTGTTCTTCTGTTAAGTTTTTTATATTCATCTCTCTTTGGTGTTAAAGGTTTCGTTGTAGTAGTCCTTGCATTCATATAAGGCTCTTCCATTGTCCACGCCATCAGAATAAGCATCCATAATCACATCTTTCTCTTTCTTAAGCGTTGCTTCTGCTGTTAGTATAGATGCCTCCAATTCTTTAATCTGTGCTTCTAGACGGAACAACCAACTCGAATCCAAAAATTTGAATTGTCCTCTTGCCGATTTAGGTCGGTGATTGTCTCGCATTTCTTTAAATAATGATAGTCTATTTTCAAATTGCTCTATCAACTCTTGCATTGGTGTTTTCATCTCTCTTTGGTTTTAAATTCCCACGGAAAAAATATTTCATATCCTTTGTTTGTAAGGCATTGTATATCTCCACTTCCATCTTGTAGGTAAAAACCATCCCAAATCTGTCCGTTTACTTCAAATTGTCTTACCATCATCTCTCTTTGGTTTTAAATTGTTGGTATATCTTTTCTTGGTGTTCTTTAGACATACTCCAAAAGTCATCAAACACAGGGTCATTACTTACAAACTCTGCAAATAATATTGCGTTCCGTTGTAATAACTCTTCGGTTGTTCGGAATCCAATGTTTCTATTTTCTTCTTTACCCATCTTTGTTTTGGTTTAGATTATCTTTTCATAAGAATTCTAGTTCGTTGGTCTTAGGATCCCAATCTACTGTTACTGGAGCATTTACCGGGTCATATCTTTCATTTAGAACCGAAGCGTTAATGAAATGTGTTCCATTATGAAATTTATACCCATAGCTTCCATGAATGTGTCCAAAAACATGAATCTTTGGCTTTATCTTATCCACCCTAACTCTAAGTAATTCACATCCCAAATCACCTTCATTGTATGGATACCCATTTATATCAAGATGTCCTTGTGGTGGTCCGTGTGTAACTAGGATATCAGTATCTTCTGGAATGTTACTCCATTTTTCTTCTAATTCTTTACCACACCTCGGCAAGTTAAAAGCCCAATCATAAAATTCTGGTTGCCAAGGACTGCCATAGATCTTTACCATCTCATCGGGAAAATCGCCGTACTCAAAGGAATCATCCTGGATATAGTCAACACCATACGAGTTGACAATTTGTGAAGCTACATCTGGATTAAACTCGAAAATTCGATCGTGATTACCAGCAATGAAGGTACAGACATCGTAATCTTGGGCCTCAAACCATTTACAAAAGTCTGTGACCTCATGAGCTATGTAGCCACTGTTCATTATGTCTCCAGCATGAATTAATAAGTCTCCACCTGGCAAATCTAATCGATGATGCTTGGTGTGGGTATCTGATATAAATGTTATTCTCATACAGCTTCTAAAAATTTAATCCAGCACCTATTACTATCCTTCCGTCGTATCTAAGTTGTGTCAGCAATTCTAAATATTCTCAGTGATATAAAAAAACGCCACAGATGCTCATATTAATTATATTCTGTTTATTTATTAGATAAATTCCGTTTTGGTTGTGTGATGAAAGTACATAAAGATAGTCGTAGTAGGAATAATACTTTTTTCTAGAAGCAATACCAACCCAACGGGGGTCTGTCGGGAGTTTCAAGCCCAACATCTGGAGTGTGGTTGGAATTTGCTGCTCCATTAGCCTTCAATTTTATCTACCCTTTGTTCGTGACGACCACCTTCAAAGTTTGCATCTAGGTATGCTTTTAGAATTTCTACTCCTTTTTCTTCGGTGATATACCTTGCAGGCAAACAAATGATATTTGCATTATTGTGTTCTTTTGCCAAGCTCGCTAATTCTGAATCCCAAGCTAACCCTGCTCTAACACCTTGATGCTTATTTGCTGTCATGCATACACCATTACCACTGCCGCAAATCAAAACTCCGTAATTGACCTCATTTGAACCAACTAAGGTTGCAACTTTGTGAGCATAATCTGGATAATCCACTCTATCCGAGCTATCTGGTCCACAATCGGTAATATCCAAACCAATCGAATCTAAATACTTTACTAAAACTTGTTTCAAATCGAATCCTGCATGATCCGAACCAATTGCAATTTTTTTCATAGCTATTTTTTATTCTTAATCCCACCACCTTTCAATCTCTTGTTCCATTATCTTAAATAAGAGCTTACGGGCTCGATCATGATTAATGTGTGCGATATTGCTTGCGATGCGATGCTTATCATTCTCGCCCTCGATCTTTAACCAGCCCTCTCCATTCATTACTCGCTTGTAAATCAGCGGGTACTTAGCAAAGTAATCATCGAAGTTCTCTTCAAGTTGACGAGATTCCCAAGTACTATATCCTGGTTTATCTGGAACATCTTCAAACCAGTGCTTGGTCTTTTCGTAGTCCATATATTCCATCGAGTAGAACTCTTCTGAGACTTTATCAATCAACCTAACACAAATCATCATGTCACGTTCATTTTTCCAACTAGTAAGATGAAGATCATTCTTACCAATATATTTACCCTGGGCTTCTAACTTGTGTTTTAGGATAGTAAAAACATATCTATGATCCCAGTTACGGTCCTTCCATATCACCGGTAGCCAATGCCAAAGATTTTTAAATCCGGTTCTAATTGTTTTATGAAGATAACGACCGTCATGTTCCCACCACAATCTGAGATAATCCCATTTACGCCTAATCCAAGAATGAGATTCTCCTTCCTCTTTCCATTGTTCGAATATGTCTTTTTCTGGTTCCACTGTTTTAATGTATTTTATTTAGCAGACTCTCAAAATTACCAATCTGCCGAGTTTTGAAAAAAATTAAAAATCCATTATTTGGTATTTTGATTCATCGAATGCTATGGTATTAATTAAAAAATAAGATTCAACGTTGCTTGATATCTTGTAATCGTGTGTCCAAATCGCGGGTAAAATAATAGCATCTCCCTTTGCCATTTCGATCTTTTCCCCAGATCGATCGAATTCCACTAAACTTCTATCACCCCCTAGATGAATAATAAATTCTATTGATGTCCCAGGATCGTTAAAATTTCTACTCGAAGTAAATGAATCTTCGGCCACCTTTACGATAAAAGGGTGTTCAGATTCATGGAATGAAATTTGAGGTTGTAGTTGTAGGGTAAAAGTTCTGCAATCGAGTGCAGATCCGAACTTGACTCCCCCATAATTATATGCTACTTGGTGAACCCACCTTAAAATCTCAGACTTTGTCTCGAATATATCTAGAGACCTGAGTACTGGGTTTTCTTGTATATAGGAAACTGTTTTTTCGAGGATAATTTGGTTTATGTGATCGACTGCATCTTTTAGATCTCCATTTTTTGAAAGATCCTTAATTCCCAATTCAGAGTAATGTCTGGTAACAGCATCACAAAATTTGTTATCCAAAAATCCACTTATATTCTTTTTAAACGAATCCACTAATATTTCTTTTCTACTATGAATGGGAATTCCACTGATTTGTTTTCGCCAAGTCTCAAGAAATTTACACCAATTCCTTCAAGTTCTTTTTTAAACCCATAGCACCCATCGAAAAACACCCAAGGTATCCCTCCTCGGTTCTTTATGTCTATAATTTCCTTGGAAAGCTCTTTTACCATTAATTGATTGGTGGTTAGGTCTGTTAAAGGTTCTGGTAAGAAAAGAATATTTGAACCGTGGATTAGGTGATAGTGTATATACTTTACTTCTCCCTTTTCTGTATCCAAAAATTCTATCTTCCAATCTTCCAGTATATTACCATTCCCGAAACTTGCCCAAGTTAGGTCAGTTAAGTTAATGCCATCGATAAAACTATTACCACGATAGAACTTAACTAAGAAATTTCCACTTTCCAAGAAAACCCTGACAACCCCTTTGGAGAATGTTACATGTGCTGGTATTTTATGATATTCTGATATCCTCATTTATCTCCATAGGTGTAATTGTGAAAGTGAACCATCCCCATGAAAAAGAGTGAATGTTTGGAAACCCAATCCGAATGCCCTTTCTGCAAATTCTTTTCTTAAATCGTGGCCCAGTAGGGAAGCGTGATATTCCATCGAAATCTTATCTATCCTGGATAAATGTTCGTCGGTTAAACTTTCGATAATTTCCTTTTCGCCACCCTCACAGTCTATTTTAAGGAAGTTAATTCTTTCAGGCAAAACCCCCAGATCCCAAAGGTTTCCAAGGCTCATGGTAATACATGGTTCTTCATAAATAACTTTGTTGCCCATTTGCATTTTTGATCTCGCACCACCTAAATTGTTCACTGAGTCGGGTACTGCTATTTTGGTAGTTCCTAATTCCTTTCCAATTGCTATATTATAACACTCAGCTTCATATCCAACATTATCTGTTAAACAAGCATATGCCTTAGACATAGGTTCGAAAGTAATTACCCTCGATGCACCCCTTTCAAGTGCTCTCCTAGAAAACATCCCAATATTTCCACCTACGTCTACTACAACATCCCCTTCATCAATTTTACAACCATATCTTTCATAGTCTGACCCTTGTGAATCATGTATATACATATTAAAGTTTTCATAGTACATGTAATTAATGTCGTCAATACCCCTTTCCCCTCCAAAGTATCCCTCCATACTAAATTCCTTATCGGATATTTCGGATAGCAAATTTCTTTTTTCCCTATTTCCTTCCTTGTTGATTGTCCAAAAAAATGGATTGTGCTCCTTCATTACCACTTTCTTTCTTGTATTTTTTAATTTATATTTTTTTATATGGGCTTAGACCAATAAGATTTCAACGATATATAATCTGTAAATAAAAATTCCCATGAGTCTTAAATCTTTTAAAGCGTTTGAGAGTGATGAAAGGGATCTTCTTTCAGACTTAGATAAAATTGGAGTAGAACAACATAAAGGGTGGTTGGTGAGTACCACTACCTCTTATGAGAGAGATCAGGTAGGTTCTAATATTTATGCGGTAATAGCCAAAAATCCAGGTGAAGCTTCGGTTTTAATTATGGAATCGATGGGTATCGAAGACGAGGATGACCTAGAAGAAGCAAGAAAGGGAGTGGATTTCAATGATGGCCTTGGAGAAGCCATGAATAATATTTTGCAATGGGATGGTAGATTCGAAGTTGTAACGGTTAATGAGGGTCTCAAGCCATTTAAGTATGAAGACTATTGCCTTGAAATAGATTGGACAAACCCAATCATGGCTGCTAAGGATGTCAAATACGTCTTTCCAAATGCTGAGCAAATTCTAGGTTCTAAAATGTCTACTCCAAGGTAGAATTGGTTCAAATCCAATAAATAACCCAAGAGATATATAAAGTCTATGGCATTCAAAGTATTTAAAGACAAGGCTAGTAATGTGATCTTCGTAATCACGGCAATTGGGGCACTTATAACCCTGATTAGCTACATCCGTCCTGTGATTAATTATGCTAGAGATTTAAATAATCTCGTACATCAATATGAGAATATCAACCAATCGCTACAAAAGATGGATGCCCATATAGATCAATACGAACAGGACAGAGTCAATAAGAGAAAATCATTCTCAATTGGTTTAAGAAGTGACACAGAATCAGGTCAAATTGTCTATGTTGACGAGAACAATGGTATTTACAGAGCCTTCCTAGATCCAACAACTAAGCAGTACTTTTATTACGACGTTGAAGGACAGGCAGTTTATTGTTACACTAAGAAGCCAGTACGAGGCGAAGAGAGACATATTGAAATCAGACCGATTATTATACCTGATACTCTCATTGTTCCATCCACAGACGGATAAACAATTCTAGAATAGGGTTATGTTAATCAGAGGGTCCTTGGTTCGAGCCCTATCAATTACCTCCAATAATATCTTAGCCGAAAATTTTTCCACTATTCACACTATAACTTGCAAACATTTCCACTATGTCTAAAAACATACTTGTGACCGGTGGTTTGGGGTTTATTGGATCCCACACCGTAGTTGCACTCCATGAAGCTGGATTCAATCCGGTGATCGTTGATAACCTTTCAAACTCAAAGCTGGGTATACTCGATCATATCGAGCACATCACAGGGAAGAAACCTAAGTTTTATGAGGAAGATGTGCTCCATAACGTAGATATGGAAATCATCATGGAAAACGAAAACATAGGTGGAGTAATTCATTTTGCAGCTTATAAATCTGTAAGTGAGAGTTTGGAAGATCCATTTTCATACTACGAAAACAATGTTGGCGGACTAATGAGCTTGATGTCAGCAATGAAATATACGGATTGCAATAAGCTCGTATTTAGCTCTAGCTGCACTGTTTATGGAGAACCTGATGTTATCCCGGTCGATGAGCAAAGTCCCGTTAAACAAGCTACAACGGCTTACGGCTCAACCAAACAGGTGTGTGAGATCATGCTCAGGGATAACACATGGCTTGATTCTATAGCACTCCGCTACTTCAATCCCGTTGGTGGTCATGAGAGTGGAATGCTAGGTGAACTTCCCCTCGGTACCCCTAACAATCTGGTTCCTTATTTAACACAGACAGCAGCATGTATTAGGGAACAGCTTACAGTATTTGGTGATGATTATGATACAAGAGATGGGTCTTGTATTAGAGACTTTATTCATGTTATGGACCTTGCAGAAGCACACGTTAAAGCAGTGGAAAGACTATTTGATGAGGATCGTGATATGAACAAAGAAAAGCAGTCCCCAGATACTAAAAACTTCGAGGTTTTCAATGTAGGTACAGGCAAAGGCTACACCGTCCTTGAGCTCATCAATAAATTTGAAGAGGTTAACGGAATTCGGGTAAACTACAAGGTTGGCCCTAGAAGAGATGGCGACATTGTTAGAATCTGGGCAGACACCACGAAATCTTATTGGGGATTAGGATGGCAAGCTAAAAGAGATCTTGGAGATATGATGAAAGATGCTTGGTCTTGGCAACAGAATTTGCCCGGGACTGATATATTCGAATAAAAACAAGAAACCCATCCGGATTGGATGGGCTTCATTTACTTATGATTTCTCAGTCTACTTTTTTAAAGCATTTCCAAAAGCATCTGGATTATCCTTCGGGTTTTTGTCCTTAATTCTATCATCATCCTGTGGGATGTAAATAAAATTATTATACCCGGTTTTGAATCCACCGCTTTCTCCGTTAGGACCCCATGTTCCTATATAGGCTACGAAATTGCCCTCTTGGTCATATGTTGTATTTGTGTTTGGTATTGCGCCAGTTGAATACCACTGGGTTCCGTCTGGCTTATAAGCATAAATCCAGAGGTTGTTATCCCTTATCAGTACCCCATAGGTTACGAAATCTGGGTTTGGTGCTCCACCAACATCACTCCAATTACCCATCTGGACGTTTTGGGCTGAATCTGTATTCCAATAAGTACCCCCCTCATCATTTGCTAGACTTATCTGTGGTCCTCCTTGCTTCCATTTGGTTTCCATGACATCTATTTCCCTTCCTGGAGGTACTGTAGGATTTGTTTTATTTCCGTCCATATAATTGGGTACTCCCGCATCTAATACCCTTCTTTCCGATAAATAAAAGGTCTCACAGAAATCCCCTCCACCATTCGATCCAATACGGACATCAATCTGCCAAAGACCATCTTTAGCTACCCCAGTCCCTGCATCATATGACCAGCTATCACTTCCCTTATTAAGCTCAACTGCATATATTCTGCTTCCGCTATTTCCTTTGAAAGAACCTGCAGCACCACGATTTTCAGTATCCTGATAAATCGCACCATCAATAACCGTCCATCTACCGTTCTCATCCCCATAATCAGCTACGAAAAAAGACTCTCCCGAGGTGGCAACTGCATCTTGATTACCTAGTCCGTTGCTCCAGCCATTATTTGTTATCACAGATGGAGATGGTACTCCATTAAATGTTACATCGAACCAATTCCTGGAATCCCATGGCGGGTTTTTCCAAGGGTATGAAGACTTGGATTTATTATAAGTTAATTTGAGGAGATTATTTTCGTCAAGCGGATAGGTACTACCGTCCTTGGAAATCATATTGATAGTAGTTTTACCTATTAGCTGTCCTCCCCCATTAGGTCCGCTCCAGATCTCAACATCCAAACTAGAGAAAAGGACATATCCATATGGATAATTTGCATTTATTGATTGCCCGACTGCGGGACTTAATGCCTGCCCAGTATAAGGGGTTCCTCCTGTTATTTTAAGGTTTATCCCAGCATCTTCGGGGATTGACCATTCCATGATATATGGATTATCTCCATCGCTACTAGAAATTACCGGATTCCTGCAGCCAGCAATACCAAATATTGCTAAAAATAAAAATATTGTTTTTCTCATTGTATATTATTTTTTTGTTATCTACTATATACCAAAAACCCCATCAGAAATGCTGGTGGTTTTAAAAGGGTTAATTGGTTTATTTCTGATTTTTTTATGTCCTAGTTTTGTCCGGTTGGAATTGGCGTTCCCACTGGATATGGTGATCCTTCCTTAGCTGCTGTAACTGAAGTTTGTCCGTCTTTAGTTGAGTGTGGACGGCGTAATGGAACTGCCATATGATTAAGAGGTCCATAACACCTAGATAGAATAATTCCGTTATCAAGAGTATCTATTATTTCGCAAGGCATTTGGAACATGTCACTTTCGCTAGTGCTGGGAGAACTTAGATCTATTACGAATGATCTATTTACTGGTGGCATTAATTCCCATTCTTCAGTTTCTGGATTAAATTGAGGAATTGTGTCGGATGAGGAAAAGTACCAAAATAGTGACCACACAGTAGAATCAGTACCGTCTGGGGTCTGGAAATTGTCGCTGGCATTGAAATCCCCTAAAGAACCGCTCCCGTTCATCGCCAGACTGGAGATTGATGGACCCACTAACACTGGACAGATTGAGCAACCCTCATCAAATTCTTTACCTTGTATTATTACCTTCTTCCCCGTGGGGACCGCACTCGAAGCTCCACAAAATGCAAATGCACCCTGGTGGATTCTTAATATTTTTTCTGCCTTACGATCCACTTGACAACCAAGCATTAGTATCGATATTGATAATATAAATAGTTTTTTCATTTTTTGCTTTTTTTTATGGGTGTAATGAAGAGTGCATTTGGACAATTTCCCACCTCATTTTTAAAAGATTCCTTTTAAATACCATTGAATATCTTGCTTTAACTGTGGTATCGGAGTCATCGTTTATTGAGAAATTCCAATCCCCAGCAACTGCTAATCTACCGGTTCCTAGATTTCTAGTGTTTGAAGATACTATTTCTCCAACCGGGTTTTGTGGAAGGAAAGTGTCTACAAAATATTTGGCTATATTACCCCGTCCCTCATAGATGTTGCTAGATAGGGTCGGTAGTAAAATTGCATCCTTGCTAAATAGGGATGCCATCTTGTTTTCACTTCCTTCTAATAGGCTATCCAGGAAATTCTGGACCAATTCTTCTCCTTTTCTCATTTTTTGTAATTATTTTTATCTACTATATACCAAAAACCCCTACGTTTCCGCAAGGGTTTTTATAAATGGAGTGATTGGTTTGTTTCTTAATCTTTTTTCTTCTTAAGATTAGCTTTGGCTTGCTGGTAAAGAGCTTTGTCTCCTACTTCGGTAGTTCTACCACCCACCAGGAAACTGTTGACCCTGGCCATTGCCCACTGCTGGGGCGTTGTTCCTGGAACGTGTCCGGTTTTCCAAGCTGCATAACCTCTGTCCCAAACCTTTTTGAGAATACCTAGTGGGAATCTTGACTTGTCTGACTTTTTCTTGAGTGCTTTGTAGACTGGGCTGTCCTTACTCATCTTTGAAGACTCCATTACTTCTTCTGTTGGAATCTCTTCTTCAAGGATGATTTCTTCAAACAGATCTACTACCTGTCTGTATTCTTCGTAAGTCATGACTAGATCTAAATCGACCTCCTCAGACTCTCCGAACATTTCTTTATACTTCTTGGTGTATTTGCTAGGCTTAGTTTTTACTGGCTTTCCTTTGCCAGCTTTTCTAGACTTATAATCAGCATCCCACGGGCCGTAAGCTGAAGAATCATCATCAGCCTTGTCCTTATGCTTTTTGATCTCTCTCTTCATAACACGAGGGTTTTTGCTTAGATATTTCTTTGGAAGCTTCATACTTCCTATATATCAATTTATTTTAGGGTAACTATATGAACAGGCTTAAGATCTCTAAGAACAATGTCTCCCATGCAGGAATCCAAGCAAATGGTTTTTCCCTGGTAGCTTAAAGCAGAAATAGTAATTGAATCTTTATCAGTTTCAATGTGGAAGAACCCATTGATGTCGGTATATGTTTTAGCATCTCCTGATGCTATCTCGGCGAAAGATATTGCATCTCCGTTTTGATCAACGACTCTTGATGTCACTTGGTTGCTGAAAGTGACAAACATTGAAATAATTGTTGGAAAAATTATGGATAACATCCTTTGGGTTTTTTCTTTGATATATCAAAGATTACTACCCAAATACCCGGATGTTTTTGTACCCTGACGATTTAATAATATCTTCTTTCTTGTGCCATGAGAAGATTGTTGTTCTTAAATCTTTGTTTTAGAACTAGTCTTCCTTTTTTGTCGTAGAATTTCCAAGTACCGTCCTTTAGGCCAAAGGAAAAATGAAGCCTTTTCTGAACTGACCCATCAGCCCAATATCTAACCCATTCCCCGTGTTTTAGACTATCTACAAAAACACCCTCCTCTATGGTAATATTGGTTGTAGTATCGATCTTTTCGTAATAAATAGTACTTGGATCTATTTCATAGTTCCAGTATTTTTCGACGTGTTGTGAGAATACCTGTGTAGAAATGAGCATTCCCAATATTGCTAGAATGTGCTTCATATCGGGTAATATTTTTTGGTTAACGTAAATATAACGTTAATCTATATATTCCTAACGATGCACATTGTTCCGGCTTTCAACGTTAAGTTTTTACATCCTCTGTGGAATTGTCTGGGGTTTCCTCCTCTTTATCTTGGCTTGCAAGGAGAATTTTGTAAAGGTTTTCAATTTCTTCGAATGTTAGATTGCTTTTCTTTGAATTGATATCAACCGTACATGCAACCACATTACCTTCGACATAACCTAGATCTGAATCAACCCGATCAAAGCTTCTTGCATAAACTCCATTTTCCTCAAACTTCTTTCCAGTGTAATAGCACTTAGGCTCCTGGAGTAGTTTTTTAACTGTAGTAAAGGATAAGTCGAATTCCAGCTTGCGATCTACTGCGCTCTGAAATATTTTGATCATCTTTTTTGCAACCTCAAGGTCGCTTAGTGTGTTTCTTTTGGTCCTTCGACCACTAGTTTTTCTTTTTCCTCTCATATAAATGTTTTTCAAACTTTACATCCCACAACTGCTTCAGTAAATTTCTGCCATGCTTCTTGGAGATCTGACTCTGATTGTGGGTTTGTAATGAAAAGCATTAAATTTCCTTCTTCTAATATTTGAGAACAATTGGTTTTGTTTTCCCTAACTGCATTTACTATTTTGCCACTTGGATCATAAACCCCTATTGTGCCAATATGACCATGTCCCAATCCCCTTTCAATAAAGGCCTTTTCGTTCCAAGGAATCATATATTTTGGATCTCTTACTATGATAGACTCATCGGATTCTGGATCAATAAGCTCTAACCCAGAATCCCTAATTTCTTGGCATTCCTTAATTAGATCTTGGTAAACACCGCTATAGTAGTTCTCATCATAAAAATGTCCACTACAACTAGGAGTTGTTGCAATACCCTTTTCATGAAGAGCTCTAACAGATTCTTTTAGCTCCTCGTCCAAGGATTCCATAAACCTGTCACTTGAGGGCAACTGGTAAAAGCCATTTGATTCTTTGGCGTAGTACCATTTGCTCTTTTTACCCTTTGGCAAAAGCCATTTGTATTTGTAGAAATCTTCGTGCGGAACAAAGTCTGGTGAGACACCACTGTCTTTTAAGAATACCCCGAGGTCTGCTGACGTCTCTGGAGTTGACTCAAATAAAGAAAATGATTTAATGAATTTCATTATCTTATATATTCTCTATTTTTAGCCACAAAAAACCCCAGAAGTTTCGGGGGCTCTTATTTTACTTAAGTAAAGACCAATATTTCTTGAACTTGGAAAGTCTATCTTCCAGTCCGTGATATCCTCCATTTACTCTTCTAGTTACCCTTTTCACAACATCATCTGAATCACCAGCATCACATGTATACCAAAGGTTATTGCTATCGAAGAAGAATGCAGCTGACATAAGTGGGTATTTCTCAGCCACTAAATCCGGATTTCCTACAATATCATCATCAACAAATGAATCGAACTTTGTATAGTTGTTTTTACCTGTTAATTGGATATAACCTCTCCCCCTAAATTTCCAACCCTCTCCGGTTGACTCTTCTCCGTTACCCATTCTGCCACCATAGACTCTAGCAGCAATTTTTTCTGGTTGCCTTGCATAAGATTCATTAAGGTTACCTGGAAAGTACTTACCAAAAATTGATTTGAGTGCTTTTGAGGAGTAATTTAAATTCTCTGAAACCGCTCTCCAGTTTCCTGACTCGTGACCACATTGTGCAAGAAAGTGAGCTAATCTAAGTGGAGTTGTTATGTTAAATTTCTTTGCAGTATCTGGAATCTGAGCTAGAACATCATCTGGGATTAGTCCAACTAATTTTTCTAAAGCAAAGTTTGACTCTGGCAAATCAACTGGCTCCGGTGGGAACATAGCGCTCCAAGTTCCTCTACCAACTAAACCATCAGCCAATAGTCCGTTAGCTCTTTGCCACTCTTTTACTTTGGCCTCTGTACCTGGCCCGAAAATGCCATCCGCTGTTATTCCAAGCTTTAATTGTATTTTCTTGACTTTTGGACCTCTGGATCCTTTCTTTATGATCATGTTAGCATTTTTACTTTATATATTTTTCTGGTTTTCTTTTTGTCTTCTTTTACAGTAAATCTAAAATATATAGACTATAAAATAAGTAAACTACAATGGCAAGACCTTTCGCTTACAACTCCGGTTCTCAATTATCTGGAACCGCAAAATATGGAAACCTCACAGTAGCTACATCCTCACAAAACTTTAGCGGTGGCTATGGTGGTGTTAAATGGTTTAATGGACCAGATGAATCCATAGGGTGGGTTCTTGGGTTTGCTCGGGAGGATAACCAAGAGCCAGGTTTTATTCGTACCGACAATAAAACCGATGCTGAATTTCTTTCGATGGTAAACAATCTTCCCGAAAGAAGATCACAATCTGCATTTACAGATGGTGCTTCAGCAAAAACGTGGCTTAATACAAACGGCTATTGGACTTCTTGGACAAGTTCAGGTCCTTTATTACTAGCAGATCTAAACGCTTCCGATCCCGCTTCTTACGGAGGATCTGGAAGTACCTGGATTGATCTGACTTCCAATAACAATGATGGTACTCTAAGCTCAGGTTCAGGATCCCTTACATTCGGTACTATCTTCGGAGGTGAATTTGATCTAAATGGTGGCTCCGGCACGAGAATTGAGTTTGCTAACAATTCATATACCCAATTAAGCACCTCATCAACTAAAGCATATTCAATATGGTTTAAAGCAGATGCTGTTGGATTCATGAGTTTTTCCAGAACTCTTATGTGTAAACTTCAGGGTCTTGGCGGATCATCCACATCGGATGGTTTCTGGATGGCTATAAATTCATCAAATCAACTTATAGCCAAGGTAGTTTCAGATAACGGGGCAACCACGAGAAATATTGCTGGTATTGGAGCCACAATAAATACGGGTACTTGGTATATGGCTACACTTGTTGCTAAAGTGTCAACGAACCCTGATACTTTCAAGCTATATATTAACACTACTGAAGTTGGAAGCACCACCGGCGGCGGTACTTCTCTTTCAAGTGACAACCGGAATTTGATACTAGGTAACTATGACAGCGGTGTACAAAATGCCCAGCCATTCGATGGAATGATCGGTAACTTCTACGTCTACGAAGGAGACTTCGACGCAACTCAGGTCCAGTCTCTCTTTGACCGAACAAAGCTAAGGTTCGGATACTAAAGAATAAGAGGAAGATGATTTGAGTAGTAGTTACTATACTAGACTAATCACATTCCGATATATACAAAAAATAATCTCATAGAGTGGCCTACAGGATTGTACTTAGGCAGGATACTGCTGCTAACTGGACTAAATATAACCCCCTCCTACTAAATGGTGAATTTGGATTCGAGGAGGATACTGATAAATTAAAATTAGGCGACGGAGTTCATAAATGGAGAGATCTTCCATATTGGATTCCCGGGCCAACAGGACCTCGTGGGATAACTGGTCCAATCGGACCAACCGGTGCTGATTCAAACATTCCTGGTCCAACAGGAGCTGATGGAGCAACCGGAGCTGATGGAGCAACCGGACCTGCTGGAGCAACTGGACCTGCTGGACCACAAGGAGCAACTGGACCCGCTGGAGGTCCACAAGGGCCTACTGGTGCAACTGGACCTCAAGGTGCTACTGGACCTGCTGGATCTGGAGCCACTGGTGCTACGGGAGCTGATGGAGCAACTGGACCTGCTGGAGCTGATGGTGCAACTGGACCTCAAGGTGCAACTGGACCTG